>Ga0180887_122_pt1 | contig 225935 bp, 256 predicted proteins | sample Deesub1362A_J573_FD_124184 | JGI IMG/M metagenome (GOLD analysis project Ga0180887, IMG submission 124184) | Archaeoglobi archaeon JdFR-42 | reverse complement strand
CGTAGCGGGAAGATCATGCGGAGGATCATGAGGGCCGTGGAGAGGGGAGAGGAAATAGGAGACACGAGTACTCTGGAGGATGAGAGGGCAGTAGAGGAAATCGCTGGGAAAAAGGAGTAAAAAGACTTAACATTTTTATTTTCTATAGTAGTTGAGTTAAAACCACTTAGAAAAGGGCACTCCTATAAGAATAGATCTCTAAATCAGTATGGTTATTTTGCCTGTTTTTGATTTTAGGATGCTCCGTACTCTTCAGTGGAGCAAGAGTTAATTGCCATAGCCTACCCTATACTTTAAAAGAATTAGATAGGATGGCTTTGAAGACCCAGAGAAATACTGGACAAACCATCACTCATACAGTTCTTTCATCTTTTTTACTATGGCATCTCCAACCTCGTAGGTCTTTGAATTACCACCCAGGTCATAGGTCCTGACTTTACCTTCTCTCAAAACCTCTGTTACAGCTTGATCAATTAACCTGGCAACATCCTGACGGCCAAAATAATCCATCATCATCTTCGTACAGAGAACGGCAGCGACTGGATTTACCTTATACTGACCTGTGTACTTTGGAGCGGATCCATGGACGGGTTCAAACATGGCATGCTCATCCCCGATATTGGCTGATGGAGCAATGCCCATACCCCCTGCTATGGCTGCACCCAGATCTGAGATTATATCCCCGAACATATTCGGAGCTACTACCACCTCATACCATTCAGGAGTCCTGACGAACCACTGAGTGATAGCATCAACGTAGGCGTAATCAGTTTCTATTTCAGGATATTCCTTCGATATTTCAGTGAAAATCTCTCTGAAAAAAGCACAGCTACCGATAACATTGCTCTTATCACAGCATGTCACTCTTTTCCTCTCTTCACGTCTGGCCAGCTCAAAAGCATATCGGATGATCCTTTCGGCCCCTTTTCTGGTGGTTACCTTAACATCACAGGCTACATCTTCCCTAACTCTGCCCTTTATCCCCGCATAAACATCCTCTGTGTTCTCCCTGACCACATAGAAATCAATGTCTTCTGGTTTTTTATCTGCAAGAGGGGTTTTAACACCAGGATATAGTTTTATAGGTCTTAAATTCACATATAAATCTAATTTAAATCGAAGAGCGAGGAGAACCTCGCTTCCAACAATGGTCCCATCTGGCCTGTTCACTCCAGGCAGACCTATTGCCCCCAAGTATATTGCATCCGCATCTCTACATCTCTCAAAGTCATCAGGAAGTATCTCATATCCTTTCTCCTTATAGACATGAGCTCCAGCGTCTATTTCGACGAATTCAAAATTTATACCATCATACAGCTCTTCCACAGCCCTGAGAACTTTGATGCCTTCATTAACCACTTCCGGACCAACTCCATCCCCAGGTATAACAGCTATTTCATAATTTGTCATGGTGAATCCCCATGATGAAGTCCAGTTACCCAGTATATGTATTTTTTTACTTTTTAATGCTATTTGCTGGATAATAGCATAATTCTGATAGCATCAGACCATTTTACCCACGAGTTCTGATTGCCACTTTTGAGAAATTATCTTCCCCAAAGATCTCTGAGAGTATTCACCAAGCCAGTGGGTGTATCGCATGGAGACAAGCATTTTTGTCCCATACATACATATGCAAGAGCTCGCTCAGATATCCTTTTCTTATCCCTGAACAATTCATCCAGAAGGGGTGAATTTGTTTCAACGGCCACCATATATGCTTCAAATTCCTTTCTTGCTATAGAGGCTAATTTCTCCATACCTTTCCCTTCTGTAATGGCCACCACAACTGGGTTCAAATAGAGGGCTACACTTTCAAACAGAGATGCAAAACTAGTTGGATTTTTTTGAGCTTTTCCTATGTAGGCCTTCAATATTTTTTCTCCTATATCCAGCAGGTCTTCCCTTCCCGTTAGATAATAGATTTTGAGAAGATTTTTAGCCATCACAAAGTTTGGCGAAGGAATAGCTCCATCAAAAAGAGGAGGTAGTCCTTCTGGAGAGGTAGTAAATGCCGAAATATCTTCATCATATAACTCATCAATGATTCTATCCGCAAGTTCAACAGCTTTTTCCAGCAGATCTACTCTCCCTGTTGTTCTATAACCCTCGAGAATGCCCGAAACCAGAAAAGCATAATCTTCAAGAAAGGCCTGTGTGTTTCCTGGCTCTTCGAGATACACATGCCTGAATTCTCCGTCTATAAACATTTTTTTGAAAATAAAGTTCAGAACTTCAAAAGCTAAATTTACATATCTTTGATTTCCTGTAACACCACCTGCCAGAAATAAAGCCTCCATAACCATACCATTCCAGGATACAATAATCTTTTCATCTTTTTCAAGGATGTGCCTGGATTTTCTGTAATCATAGAGAATTCTTCTACTTTTTTCCAACCTCATTACAACCTCTTTTTTAGAAATATCGAACTCCTTAGCTAGTTCATCATCATCCATATATCTATACAGCACATTTTTCCCGTTAAAATTCCCTCCAGATGTGACTCCATATGCTTTAGAGAGAAGTTCTTCTTCCTCATCAAGAAGTTTGACTAGCTCTTCCTTACTCCACACATAATATTTCCCTTCTTCCCCTTCAGTCTCGGCATTCTGGGATGAGAAATAACCACCCTCAGGATGTTTCATCTCTCTTTCGAGGTATCTGAGAGTTTCTTCAGCTACCTGGAGAAGGTGTTTTTTCTCAGTAACCATGAAAGCCTTCAAATATAAAATTGCCAGAAGGGCGTTGTCATAGAGCATTTTTTCAAAATGAGGTATTCTCCATTCTGCATCGACAGAATATCGATGAAATCCTCCTCCAATATGATCATAAATCCCTCCCCTTGCCATGGCATTTAGGGTACCGAGAATCGCCTCCATGACATCTTTTCTCCCCAAGATTGAAGAAACTGATAGCAGATAGCTGAGTAATGGGTACGATGGAAATTTAGGAGAAGTTCCAAACCCACAATTGGCATAATCGTATAGACTCATTACTGGAATAAGAGCTGAGCTCAGAATATCGACTGTAATTTCTCCCGGCTCTGGAGAGACCATTTCCATCATAACACTATCAATGGTTTGCTGTATCTCCTGGATTTTATCCTGTTTTTCTCTGTATATTCTCTCCACACCAATCAGTATTTCACGAAAAGAGGGCATTCCAAACCGTCTTTCTTTAGGAAAATAGGTTCCAATAAAAATAGGTTTGAGATCTGGAGTTAAAAATACTGTGAGGGGCCATCCACCCTGGACTCCCATTATATGAGCCACTTTCTGGTAATAATCATCCAGATCCGGGCGTTCTTCTCTGTCAACTTTTATATTAACATACAGTTTATTCATTAACGCGGCTGTTTTCTCGTCCTCAAAGCTCTCTCTAGCCATTACATGGCACCAGTGACATGCACTGTAACCAATACTTAGAAGGACGGATTTATTCTTTTCTTTTGCTACCTGTAAAGCCTCGTCTCCCCATGGATACCAATCTACCGGGTTCGTGGCATGCTCCCTCAAATACGGGGATGTCTGATTTGCAAGACGGTTGGTTTTTTTCAATCTAAGACCCCGTCTAATATATTCCTGATAGAGATTTATAGTTTCTCTATAAAATACCATAAAAATCTGTTTCTAGACACAACAATAGATACCAATATTCTCATATACCTTCCCCATATTACCCTAAAAAGATCTTTCCAGTTCCTGACCTATACCATATCTGGCATGAGCCCGAATTATATCTGATTTCGTCAGAATTCCAATAAGTTTCTGATCATTATCCCTGTTTACCACTGGAAGCCTCCCTATATTATGTGATACCAGCTTATTCAACGCTTCTTCAAGAGTTTCATCTGGATATACCGTAACAAGGTTAGTCGACATTATCTTCTCCACCAGAGTCGAATCCCTCATTTCTACAGGTACTTTTTCAGCATCTTCAAAGGTAACAATACCCACCAGTTTTCCATTCTCAACCACTGGATAGCCAATATGACCCGTTCTATTAATTATATCGAGGACCTCTGACACCGTGGTTTCTGGGTTTAAAGTGACTACATCCATATTCATAGCTTCCCTAACTCTGATTTGCTCGAGAACATCTACTGTCATCTCTCTTCTGTGAACAGGAGATTGTAAACGACTTTCCACTTGCTTTTCATAGATAGTAAATGATCCTGATACCACATAAGCCAGAGCAGAAGCGAGCATGAGGGGGGGGAGCAATCCATACCCTCCTGTCATTTCACTAACCATTATGATTGCCGCCACCGGTACCTTTGCAACTGACGCTATAACGGCTGCCATTCCTACAAGAACATAAGCAGATGGGTAAACCACCATCGATGGCATTACGTTGCTCAGCATGTATCCAAAACCTCCTCCCAGCATGGCTCCCACTACCAGAGATGGAGCAAATACTCCACCACTACCACCAGAAGAGACAGTAAAAGAGGTAGCCAATATCTTAAGGAACGCCACAATAAACATGGTAGTAATCAGCATCTGACCATCTATAGCTTTTTGAACCCAACCATATCCGACTCCAAGTATCTGAGGGAAAAAAATCCCTCCAACACCTACCAGCAATCCACCTATGAAGGGTTTAAGATAGGGGGGAGCATTGAACTTTCTGAAAAAATTTCTTATACCATAGAATATCTTTACATATAAGACGGCTACAAGACCAGAGATTATACCAAGGCTTGCATATAGATTGAGTTCCAGTGGGTTGGTAAAGGCCATCTCAGGGACTTTAAAAATGTGAGCGGTATTCCATCCAAAAAAAGAAGAAAAGATGGTATATGCAATGATGGATGAAATAAAAGCAGGAACAAGAGCCTCAAATTCAAAATCTCTTTTATAAAGAACCTCAATTCCAAAAATAGCTCCTCCAAGAGGGGCCTTGAAAATGGATCCAATTCCTGCAGCAGCTCCACACATAACCATTATCCTCCTATCTCTTTCAGACAAATTCAGATATGACCCAAGAATCGAGCTCAGACCTGCCCCAATCTGGGCTATGGGTCCTTCTCTTCCTGCACTTCCACCAGATCCAATGGTAATGGCCGAGGCTATGGTCTTTATAAAAGGAACCCTTTTTCGTATAACTCCCCCCCGCCTGTGAAAGGCTTCAATTACCTGATCTGTTCCATGTCCTTCAGTTTCAGGAGCTAGTTTGAATACTATAATCCCTGATATGAGGCCTCCAATACCTGCCACAAGGGGAAGAATATATGAAGGTACATTAAAATAAGCCGGAAAAACTGGAGCCTCTCCACCTGCCAAGGGTACAGGAACAAGGGATCTTAACCCAATAGAGGTAGCAAAATCAAGAAGGAGATAAAAGATGATAGCTCCAATCCCACCGAACACTCCAATAACAGATCCGAGAATGGTCCACTTCTCAATAAATCTGATATTTAGGCTTTTAGAGTAAGATTCTATACGATCTCGAATAAACTTTATGGAAAGCATAAAATCAACCAATATGAAACCAGAAAGAGGATATTTAAAGTTTGCTCTTTCCCTGAATCAGACTTGGATTATTCACATAATCAGTAATGCTCAAATACAAAAAAATAGTGACTCTTTCTATTTTTCAACTTCTTTCTGCATATGCTTTCTTCGCTCTTTAGCTGTATAACCCGTAAGTTCTTCAAGAAATTTGTTGTAGGTTCTAACAACCTCTAAGGCTTTTTTCTCATCGACATCTGGATTGGGTGTGCTTTCAACACACAGCAGTTTTCCTTCAAACCACATTTTCAATTCTCTGAAGGCATCACTCCTGATAATGTACACACCATTATCTTTTTCGAAGCCATTGAAATACTTGGTCAACATCTCCTCTAGCCGGTCTTCCTTCGGCGGGTACCCTCTTTTAAACCTGTACTTCCGCATAACAGTCACTGAGCAAGGAAATTATATATATAGATTGGGCTTTAATAGGTTATGCGATCTGATATGGAGGAAGGACTTTTTCCGATAGAAGTTAGAATTATGGCAAAAGAGTTGAAGTCCGCATCTCCAACAGTGATGGCCTGTTTCCCTGGGATCGGTCTCGTAAGCACGATAGTGTCATCATATTTAATACAAGAAATGAAGCCCGATTCCATAGGCTTTATTGAATCTAGGTGGTTGCCTCCCATAGTGGCAATGCAAGAAGGGGTTGCAATTCCACCAGTCAGGATCTATGAAAAAGAAGATCTGGGACTTGTGATAATCCACTCCGATGTGCCCATTTTACCCGGTGCAGTATTCGATTTTGGACTCTCCATAGTAGAGTGGGTTTCAAAGGTTAAGGTATCTGAGGTTGTTTCCATAGCAGGAGTAGCCACCATGTCAGAGGAGACAAGGGTATTTGGAGCTGCATCAGATGAGAAAACTCTTTTAAAAATAAAAGATGTGGTTGAGATTTTCAGATTTGGTACTATATCAGGGCTGGCCGGGACTTTACTCACCGAATGTGCTTCTAGAGATATACCCGCTTTGACTCTCTTGGGAGAGACGAGGGGAACTAATCCAGATCCAAGATCTGCTGCTGAAGTCATTAAGACTCTTAACAACATTTACGGGTGGGAGATTAGCGTGGAAAAACTATTGGAAGAGGCTGAAAGAATCGAGGCAGAAATGCACAGACTAGCCCAGCAAATGAAACAGCAGGAGAGGCCAGAGAGAAAAGAATTTCCAATGTATGGGTGATGTAGATGCAATGTATCGCGATAACTGGAATTTCAAGAAGAGTTTGCGAAGATATCATGGAAGGAAACGTCAAAACTATCGAGATCAGAAGTGCCCATAATATCACATCACTCTTTCAGGCTGATGTGGGAGAATGTATCTTTATAACTCACGTCAGGCATTTTGACCTAGAAAGAGGAGTTACTGGCATTATAACAGCCCTAAAATCCAAAGAGATACTCTCACATACCATGGTTTTTGGTAGAGATAACATTTTTGAAGAGCAGGAAATGACCGTTGCACGAATCAGGCTTTCCCCTTCTGGACTTGGAAGAGTTAAAGGTGTAGTATCCACTGGGATTAACATGCCAACTGTTGTGGATGTTGAGAGAATTGTCCACTATCTGGCAAGATGAGAATTTCAATACTCCTATTTTATTTAAGAATATTTTTGAAAAAATCCACTACTCCATCTGTCATCTCTTTCAGTTTACCTGAGTAGAAATGATCTGTTTCCAGAGCCAAGAAACCATTAAGGGTTGCCATACTCTCGAGAATTTCCTCTGATTCGTTAACTCCAACAATCTGGTCTCTGAGGGCATATATAACGTACACGGGACAGGTAACATCCAATTTCAGTTCCATTTCATCAATTTTTTTTAAAGGAGAAAGAAGTAGGAGGGCATCCACTCCATTTGCTACATTACTTGCTACCAGACTTCCAAAAGAATAGCCCAGTATCCCTGTTTTTGTGGATCTTTCCTCTAAAAATTTCAGACAGATTCTTGCATCTTCTATTTCCCCTAAACCCTTTCTATAAGGTTTTCTGTAGTCGAACCGGAGAGTTAAAAAACCTTCTTCCGATAGTCGTTCAGATAATCTGATTAACCGAATATCATGGCGGTTTCCACCCATCAAGGGATGAGGAGGGCATAATAGAATAGCTGAACTACCATTTCCTTCAAGGGTTGCATGAATTCCATCGATTATTATATCTCTCATCCCTTCTTGTTAACTCCATAAGATTCTAAAATCACTCTGGAATTAAGAGTTCCTATCACGTATGATTTTCCCTCTTTAAGATCATTAATAAGGACCTGAGCAGGAGCAAACATATAGGGATCGATTTTGTAAAAGTCGTAATTGGCTTCCTTGAATATCACATAGAAGGGCCTTCCATAATCCCTGGATCTGCTGGAAGGGAGCTGTTCTATTTCTTCTGAATATTCTTCCACTGTAAGCACAACTGAACCATAGTAAATTATGCTGTCATTGGTAATTCCCATGGCCCTAACGTCATCATTTACCACAGGAGCAACAGGAGCCCTACCTATTCCAGAAACCACTTTTTTAACATCATAGCCCAGTTCACTGAGTTTATACAAGGCAGTTTCCACCACTCTACCTGAAACCTGAACTGAGCCAACAATGGATGCAGTGGGTGCAACAAGGGCATAAACATTCTCTTCTTCCACATCGCACTCACTGGCTATGGATCTCATAACTTCTTCATCTGGTAACTGACTGGATTCAAGAGCTATGACTGCTGAATCAAAATCATCCTCATACTCTATTTTCTCATAGGTCTTCTTGGGTTTCAGAGCCAGAGCCCTTGCTGGGCCAGAGCCCATAGCAAAATACTTGCCCACTTTGATCTGCCATCCAGCTTTCTGGGCTCCAAGGCAAGATATGGATGGTTGATCCGTGTAGACATTGATAAAAGTGAAAGGAGCCCCCTCTATGTAGTCTGTAAAAAGAGAGACATTACCAAGACCGCCCATACAAACCTCTGTGAATGCAATTCCTGCCTCTAAACTACCCGTTACATTAACACCACAGTCTATTACTGTGGAGCCATTCTTAAGAGTGTAAGACTTGATTTTAAGCTCTTCTTCCCAGTCCAACATCCCTTCTACAATATCCAGAGCACCTTCATTTACACTAATCATGATCTCACCTTAATGCCGCATATTCGACTGTGTATAAAAGAGTTTTTATCTACCTTCCATCTTATATGCAGCATAACCTGAAACATATTTTCCATTATTTTTTACAGTAACTACAATCTACTGAATACTCTCATACTCCAAATCGACTTTTTACATCTTTACTCGCCATTATCTCAAATGAGAGATTTTCACAGAACTGCCGGATTTTTTTCTTCGCAGGATGGTTTAGAGATTTCATATCCATATACACAAATTCCGCTTCAGAGATCTTAAGGGCTTTCTCAAATATTTCCTGATTAAGTGCATCTATCGCGTACTTGGCAAAACAATGGCCGAAGGTTATACTAGCTTCTTTCAGTAAATCACTTTGCCTGGGCATGTAATGGGTTCCACCAACTCCCACAAAAACTGGAAAATCTTGATCATCTATGGAAAGGATGGTTTTCGCAACTATTTCTCCAGCTACCTCATCCTCCCACTCTACTATCGAAGAACCTATTTCAATGAAGAGAGAGGGGAGGTATATTTCTGTTGGACCGTGGTGAGTTGCTTCCATGGTAACCTGATACTCCGTATTTTCGGTCAATTCTTTGAGGGTGAGAAAAGAAGATCTGAGCATACCTGGAGATGGTTTTGCCAGAGAATACTTTTTACCTCCAAAATCCGCAGTATCTAGATTCCCAGTGAAATGTACAGTCAGAATTTTTCTACCATCTTTACTCCTGTGTTTGGAGGCAAAAATCACACCAGAGACATCAAAACCACTTTCAACTATCATTTGGTCTATATGATCTGCATAAATCAGGAGCTCTGATATTTCCACAAGAACAAATCTATCATTTTCATATGCTTTTCCCAACTTCCACTCCACCTGATCCCATGAATCCATCTCCAGAAGATGTCTCTTGATGTTTAGACTGGCTGGATCGGCTGCACTGCATACAATTGCTCTTCGTTTCATCGGAGGTTTTTTAACCCCATAGTGATATAAGAATCTTTGGAAGTGTCTCATATTATGAATATAGATGAAGCGGCTGAAAAAATCAAGAATATGGAAATCAGAGGTGCTGCAAAAATAGCTGTTTTTGCAGTTAGAGCTCTGAGAGATTTTGCGCTGAATGTAGAGGCTGAAGATGAATTTGACACTCTTATTTCAAGAGCAGCTACAAAACTATTAGATACTCGCCCCACTGCTGTTTCCCTGTACAACGGTATACATTATGTCATGAAATACTCTGGAATTACTGTGAATGAGAAAAAAGAGTCCATAAAAAGTCTTGCCGATGAATTTATTGAGAGAGCAGAAAGAGCCAACGAGCAAATTGGTAGAATTGGTGAGAAGAGGATAAAAAATGGTTCAACACTGATGACTCACTGTAATTCATCTGCTGCCCTTTCAATTATCAAAACTGCTTTCAGAAAGGGGAAAAAAATTGAGGTATATGTAACTGAGTCCAGACCAAGAAAGCAGGGATTGATAACTTTAAAAGAGCTTGATGATGAAGGTATACCAACAAAATTCATCGTGGATTCTGCTGTAAGATATTTTATGAAAGATGTGGATATGGTTGTGGTAGGAGCTGATACCATCACAGCCAATGGGACTCTTATAAACAAAATTGGAACCTCTCAGATTGCCCTGGCTGCCCATGAGGCACGAGTTCCTTTTATTGTCGCTGCAGAGACTTTTAAATTCAGCCCCAAAACTCTGCATGGAGAGCTGGTGAGTATAGAAGAGAGAGAAGCTTCTGAGGTTCTCGAGGATGAGGTATTAGATAAATACAGCCATGTGACTGTTAGAAATCCTGCTTTTGATACTACCCCTCGTGAGTATATAGACCTTATAATAACAGAAGTTGGAGCTATCCCTCCCGAAATGGCTTATGTGATAATCCGGGAATATCTTGGATATGCCCTGGAAGAGTTTGAAGGGTGAAACGTGGTCGTTTCATCCCCGTACCATGCTACGCATGGCACAATAACGTAAGCTAAGGGATTGAGATATATGCATTAAGAAAGTATTGAACAAAGCAAAAACCTCATTGCGTATCAGGCAAGTGGAAACGCGGTCGTTTCATCCCCGTACCATGCTACGCATGGCACTCAAAGAGGGTGTAAAGGATAAGAATGCAATAGGGAGGTATTGGCAACAGGAGATATCTCATTGTAGATCAAACGAGTGCGTTTGATAGGGAAAATTTTTTAAAGTCATGGTCGTGATGTGTAGACTGATGCCGCCGTGGCTTAGTGGTATAGCGGCTGACTTGTAATCAGCAGGTCGGGGGTTCAAATCCCCCCGGCGGCTTTATCCATCTCATTATAATTACATCTCGCCTTACACAATATCACGAATTCAAAAGGATCTTTTAACCTTCACCCCCAGAATACCTATACCTATACCCAAGAAAAGCATACCCATAAGGAATAGCCAAGTCTTGAACCATACTTTGGTAGGAGGTTCAGGCGGTTCCACTTCAACCAGATAAGTTCTGATGATGGGATTAAATTGGAGGTTAGATTCTCCTGTGGGAGATATTTTGAGGTTTATGGTATGTTCGCTGGCATCTTGGAAATGATATATCATCTCAAGAACACCATCTGGAGAGTAGAACTCACCAGAAAACAGCTGGACACTTTCTTCGACAATCAGAATCTCCACACCGATTTTAACATCAGTAAGAAGTTCTCCTGTGGTGGCATTGATTACAGCAATTTTAAGATCTGAAGGTATACCCACCTTTGGTTTCGGATCTATTGAAAAATCAACTTTTATATCGTTCTGTTCTTGTGCCAAAACAGGAGCCATAACATACATCACCATAACAGCCCAGATTACAAGGTACTTTTTCATCTTTTTATACCTCACTTTAATCCATATTTCCACCAAATTTCAGAAATATGGTAAATGCCACCAGTATTGTCAGAAACAACAAGGTGGTAATCCACATGTCTCTTGCCGTTTTCATAATCCCTACCTTCTACCTTAAACCAGCTCTACCATATATCACGCCCAAGACTATTCCAAAACCTAGCATGATGAGTACCAGAATTACGGCATTTCTTATCTCAAATCCCCATTCCTTCACTCTAACATTGAACTCCTTGTGTACTGGCTCAAATGTTATCGACGAATCTTCTGCAGGAGAGACTTTCAAATTCACTTTATAACTGCCCCTCACCGGAAATATATAACTGAATTCAAGCCTTCCATCTGGAGTGAAAAACTCTCCTCCGAAAACTTTCTTTCCTTCAAGGTATGGAAAACCTGAGTTAAACACTTTTCCACTGGCAAAGCCCTTAACATGCTCGATGTCCACCTTTATATTGACATTTTTTACTAGATTTCCTGCTGAATCCCTTATCTCCACAACCACATTAGCCGGCTGATTTTTGGCAAAAAAAGGCTGAAAGCTATAAGGATTCTCTGGTTCCGTATAAAAGTCGACAGTCACATCAGATATGGCTACTGTAGTTGGAAAAACGGCCATCAAAATGACAAGCATAGCTACATTGATTACATTTTTCTTCATTTTCCACCCTTTCAGATACTATATTTTCTGTTAATGACAGGCCAGAATACCTATGGAATGCCTAGATGCGTGAAAGATGTCATGAGTTGCAGGGATGGGCGTGAAGAACAACATCCATAACAGACCACCAGTCAACAGCACTATCGTGGCAAGCTGAACATGTAGACTTAGATTTATTTTAATTCTGTTATAAATGTTGGAGTACTTTTTTTCTACCATCCACTCACCTCCGTTAATAAAATTTCCTTACCTTCAATCAAGTTATCTTTATTATATTTAAATATATCGGCTAACAACATATCTATTGGAGATAGTACCTAGCTTATTTTACACCATAAACCGGATGATGTACTACTAGTGTTATTTTCATTGATATAACTGTCCTCTAGACCTATAAGAGAGACTTATAAGAGATACTAATAAAATCTCTATTTAATTAATTTATTCAAATAGATTCATTCTCTATATACCGAAATATTATTCAGATTCTAACCTTTCATCTGTATACATCTTAAATCTCTCTGCACAAAATATCTCTTATACCGTAAACTTTATATATTAGTATACCCTACATAAAAGTTAGTAACAAAGAGGTAATGCTTATGAAAATCAGTGAAATCCTTGATCTTCTTGGAAACGAGAGTAGACGGAAAATACTTGAGTTACTGTCCAGACGACCCTGTTACGTCAGTGAAATATCCTATTGCCTAAAAATGGCTCCTAAAGCAGTGATCGAGCATCTATCCAAACTTGAGAGGGCAGGTCTTATAGAAAGCATTACTGATGAGAGTAGAAGGAAGTATTACTACATTAGCAGAAAGCTCAGACTTGAAATTGATCTTGCTCCCCATATGTTTGGGGTGGGAGTGGCTGTATCTTCCTTGAGAGTGGAGAACATACCTGATAAAATATTCGAAATCCATTCAATCATAACGGAATTAATGAAGTCTACAACCTTAGATATGAGAGATGTCATTTCACAGCTTGAAAAATTGAGAAAAGTACAGAAAACTCTTTCAGACATCCAGTTTACTCTGACCGAGACCATAAACGAGTCCTTTAATAGACTGGTTGAGTTTGCTGAAAGATCATATGAAGATGCTCTCTATAGAGTGATCTTGGTTGCCATCGGGAAAGGTACAAGATACCCGGAAGAAATGGCTGAAGAACTCGGAGTGAGTGTACGGGATGTTCAAAGAGTTTTATCCGATCTGGAAAAGGCAGGTGTGGTTAAAAAAGAGGTTGAAAAGAACAGGATCATGTATACAATCCATAAATAAGGAGGTGTTAAATTGACAGAAAAAATACGATTACGGGTTGCTGAAGCTTATCACAGAGATGCGGGCAGAGGAATTGCCAGATTGGATCCTGTTGCCATGGAACAGCTCGATATTGTAAGTGGAGATGTTATAGAGATAATAGGGAAAAAAGTTGTCCCTGCTATTGTATGGCCTGGTTACCCTGAAGACAGAGGGAAAGGGCTGATTCGGATAGACGGATCCATCAGAAGCAACGCTGGTGTAGGAATAGACGATAGAGTGGAAGTGAAAAAGAGTGTTGCCAAACCAGCTGAAAAAATTACTCTAGCACCTACAGAGCCGATACGCCTTGTGGGTGGAGAGCAATATTTACTGAGAATTCTTGAAGGCAGACCAGTGATTAAAGGACAGAGAATAACTATCTCTCTCTTTGGAAGCTCAATTACCTTTGTGGTAGTTGCAACAAAACCTGCTGGAACTGTGATAGCCACTTCGACCACTGGAATAGTGCTGAAAGAGGTACCAGCAGAAGGAATAGAAAGACAAGTTCCCCATGTAACCTATGAAGACATTGGGGGATTGAAAAGAGAACTTGGCCTCATTCGAGAGATGATAGAACTACCTCTACGACATCCAGAACTGTTCAGAGCCCTTGGGATCGATCCTCCCAAAGGTGTTCTGCTGTACGGCCCTCCCGGAACCGGTAAGACTTTGATAGCCAAAGCTGTTGCGAATGAGGTTGATGCTCATTTCATTAACATCTCTGGCCCAGAGATCATGAGTAAATATTATGGAGAGAGTGAGAAGCAACTCAGAGACATATTTAAAGAGGCTGAAGATAACGCTCCATCCATTATATTCATAGATGAAATTGACTCGATTGCTCCAAAACGAGAGGATGTGACAGGAGAGGTAGAGAGGAGAGTGGTTGCCCAGTTACTGTCTCTCATGGACGGACTTGAAGCGAGAGGAGAGGTTATAGTCATTGCAGCGACCAACCGACCCAATGCTATTGATCCAGCTTTAAGAAGACCAGGACGCTTTGACAGGGAGATAGAGATTGGTGTTCCGGATAAAGAGGGTAGAAGAGAGATTCTGGAAGTCCACACCCGGGGTATGCCTCTCAGTGATGATGTGAATCTCAGTGAAATAGCAGAAGTTACATATGGCTATGTGGGAGCTGATTTAGCGGCGCTGGCAAAAGAGGCAGCAATGCATGCTCTCAGAAAGATTTTACCTCAAATTGACATCGAGTCAGAAGAAATACCCCCAGAGATTATAGAAAACCTCAAAGTGACAAGAGAGGATTTCCTGGAGGCTATGAAAAACATTGAACCCAGTGCTATGAGAGAAGTGCTGGTGGAAGTTCCAAATGTGAGCTGGAATGATATAGGTGGCCTTGAAAATGAGAAAAAAGAATTACAAGAGACCATAGAATGGCCGTTGAAATATCCCGAAGTGTTTTCAGAACTCAACATCCAGCCACCCAAAGGGATATTACTGTACGGCCCTCCCGGAACCGGTAAGACCCTTATGGCCAAAGCTGTGGCTAACGAGAGTGGAGCCAATTTCGTTTCCATCAAAGGACCAGAACTGCTTTCGAAATGGGTGGGTGAATCAGAGAGGGCTGTAAGAGAGATGTTCCGGAAAGCAAAACAGGTAGCCCCAACGGTGTTGTTCTTCGATGAGGTTGACTCTCTCGTACCTGCAAGAGGTATAGGATTCGACAGTCACGTAACTGAGAGAGTGGTTAGCCAGATTTTAACAGAACTAGACGGTCTGGAAGAACTCAAGGACGTGGTAGTTATCACGGCCACCAACAGGCCAGATATTATAGACCCAGCACTCCTCAGACCTGGTAGAATAGACAGGTTTATCTATGTGCCTCCTCCAGACAAAGAAGCCCGAAAAGACATATTCAAGATCCATCTCAGAGGCAAACCTCTCGGAGAGGATGTTGATCTGGGTGAGCTGGTTAAGAGGACTGAAGACTATGTTGGAGCAGATATCGAAGCCATTTGCAGAGAAGCAGCCATGCTGGCTCTGAGAGACCATATATCCAATGGGGCTGATAGGGAAAAGGTCAAAGAAATAATCCCACATATTAAAATAACCATGAAACATTTTGAAGAGGCTTTCAAGAAAGTACGTAAAAGCATGTCCAAAGAGGATTTAAAAAGATATGAGGAGTTTGCCAAACACTACATGTAATCAATAGAAGGAGGTGATGTAGCATGTGGAAAAGAAGGAGGAGAGACTGGTGGTTTGGAGACATTTTTGGGGATATCGATGAGGAATTCAACAAAATGATGGACAGAATGAACAGGATATTCGACGAATTTATGAAATTTGCACCAGGAGAGGTTGAACCCGGTAAACCATTTGTATATGGATTCTCAGTTCGGATAGGGCCAGACGGGAAGCCTCACATCCAAGAATTTGGCAACACTCCAGCAGCTGTTCGAGCACATACAGACGAAAGAAAGCCTATCGTTGATGTATTCGAAACCGATGATGAGGTTCAGGTAATAGCAGAAATGCCCGGTGTCGAGAAAGAGGATATCGAACTCAATGCTACTGAAACAACACTGGAGATTAGAGCCAAAGGCGAGACAAGACAGTATTCGGAGCTAGTTGATCTACCGGCAGAGGTAGATCCTGACAGTTCAAAAGCCAGCTATAAAAACGGTGTGCTGGAAGTCATATTAAAGAAAAAGGAGCCAACAAAGACCACCAAGAAAAAGATTGACATTGAATAAATTTTTTTGATTTTTAGACCTTATAATTTTTTATTGAAAAATTATTTATAATACTTCTTTTATACTTAATTAAAGAATGGTCGAGCCCCTGATTTACGACTATGTTATCAAAATTGGACTAAGCCTTGCCCTTGGACTGATGGTGGGCCTTGAGCGAGAATGGGCACACAAAGAGGCTGGAGTCAGGACATTCTCATTGGTATGTATAGGTGGGACTCTATTCAGTTTTATAAGTCAAGAAATGGTGATTGTTGGAGGTGTATTTGTTATAGGTATGTCAGGTTTCCTGTCTCTTCTGGGTCTTCAACAGGGAACTGTTAGACTTACAACCATAACTTCCCTCCTCATAACCTATGGAATAGGTGTTATAGTTGGTAATGGCCTTTACATTCCAGCTATTCTGATAGGAGTTATCACCATGACCCTTCTCGCGACGAAAAGAGAGCTTCATGAGTTTGCAGGAGAGATAACAGAAGAAGAAGTTAGAGGTATGATCAAATTTGCAATTGTTGCTTTCATTGTGTTCCCCATTCTTCCCAACTATTACATTGATCCATGGAACATCATAAATCCCCGTATAATATGGCTCATGGTTGTGCTTATAACCGGCCTAAGCCTCATGAACTACATTTTTTTGAGAAGATATGGAGAAAGGGGAGTTACCTATTTGGCCTTTTTTGGAGGTCTCGTAAATAGTACTGCAGTGGTAGGAGAGATCGTAAACAGAACCAAAGAAATTCCCAAACTTAAAAACATCTCGGTATCTGCTGTATTCGTTGCAGATATTGCCATGATTCTTCGAAATCTTGCTCTGGTAGGTATAATATCCTTTGAAATTTTTAAAATGGTCATAGGACCCATGGCTATGATGATGATTCTCGCTTACGTTACTACCAGAGTTTTTCGCGTTACCATAGAAAGTGATTTTCAGGTTAAAATTAAATCCCCAGTTAGTCTCTTTAATTCTCTCAAATTCGGCGTAATTTTTCTCGCAATTATTCTGTTTGGCTATTTTGCCAATTTATTCTTTGGAAATCAGGGATTCATTATTTCAGGATTTATAAGTGGTTTGATAAGCAGTGAAAGTGCCACCATAAGTGCCCTTCTTTTATATCTTTCCGCCTCTATTAGTGGGTTTACCGTGGCTTTTACCGTGTTGGTGGCCAGTCTAGCCAGCATTTTGGTCAAATTTATCTTTGTAGCCACATCTAGGCAAAAAGATTTCATTAAAAAGGTTGCAATTGGAGATATTATTATTGCATTTGGAGGGATTGTTGCTCTTCTGGTTACTGGAAATCTACTTCATTACATATGAAACATGGAAAAAAATCTGAAGACAGAAAATTTTTTACATCCAGTTAGAAAGAAGGATTTGAGTATGGTACCAGAGAATACCTATACAGAGCTAAACAGAGCCGTTGCAGAAGCAGTTAATTCAGAACACAGACGAATGATTGTGATAACAGGAACTGGAAGAGAATCCCTGTTACTGGAGACTGTGCAACTTTTCCTGAAGTATACCAAAAAAAGAGATATTCTTATCGTACCAGATGATGAGAGACATAGCAACCATCTTACCAACTGGCTGGAGCACAAAAGAATTCCTTTTTCTGTAGTTCGAAGAGAGGACACATCAGATGTTCTTGGCACCACCTGGGACCTGCTGATTGTTTACTCAGCCCATTATCTAACTCCCAACTCTCTTGGAAGGTTAGTTGAGACGGTCAGAGGGGGAGGACTAATTCTTTTTGAGGGGCCTGAACTTTCACGATGGTACACTCACGTAAGTCCGTATCATGAGAGGCTTGTTAGCCCTCCAGCATCTCTGCAAGACGTTAAGAGAAGGTTTGAAAAACGCCTAGTATGTAAATTAACCCAACATAAAGGGATCTGGGTGGTAGAAAACGGTAAGGTTGTTTACTCATCTCCTTTCCGATCTCCTCCAAGAAAAAAGAGGAAAATCAGGATACCGTCTAACACCGGGATTCCTGACCACATATACAAAAAGGCTGTAACACAGGATCAAGTGAGGCTAATCCATGCCATAGAAAAAATGATGAGTAGAGATGATAAGAAACAGGTATTACTGGTAAAAGCAGATAGGGGGAGGGGTAAATCAGCAGCTCTCGGGATCACTCTGGGGGGAGTTGTTTTTTCAGGATTCAAGGGCAGTGTAACTATCACTGCTCCATCTCTTGGAAATGCTCAAACCCTATTTACGTTCCTGGAAAACACTCTGAAAGACTGTGGAATTACAATAAAAAAGAGGAAGAGGAAAAGCCGTGAAAGTTTTGTGATACAGGCTGGAAAAACAAGGATTAAATACATGGATCCGGATCAAATGGCTGAAAGTTCTGGAAATCTGGCTATCATAGATGAGGCTGCTGGAATTCCTCTTCCTCTCCTCATGAAATACCTGAAGCAGTTTAACAGATTTATATTTGCGTCGACCGTTCATGGTTACGAGGGGGCAGGTAGGGGTTTTGAAATTAGATTTAAAAAACGTCTTTCAGAAATTGATGGTGTAAATGTCGCAGAGATCGAACTGAAGGATCCTATCAGATATGCTCCCGGAGATCCCGTAGAAAACTGGTTGTATGATGTTCTGCTTCTGGATTCAAAACCTGCTCAGTTTACACCCGAGGAGATTAAGACGTTCGCCCCTATGAATACTAGATACGAGAAAATTAATTTAGATGCCTTTTTTGGAGAAGATGAAGATAGATTGAAACAATTTGTGGGTACCTATATAACCGCTCACTATCGCAACAGACCGGATGATCTGCTTCTGATAGGAGATGCCCCACTTCACTTCGCCAGAATCATGGAGAGCGAGGATGGGGGAATTTTAGCTGCTATGCACCTTACTGTGGAAGGTAATTTAACTGAAAAAATCATCAAAGGGATTATCAGAGGATGGATCCCACATGGACAGTTGATCCCGGCCACCATCCTGAAATACTACCCCACCCATGATGAGCTGGCGAAGATGAAAGGGGTGAGAGTAGTACGAATTGCCGTACATCCAGATATAATGGGAAAGGGACTAGGGACCCATGCTCTTAAGATGCTAGAAAGAGAACTATCAAAAAGATATGAATGGATCGGAGCGAGTTTTGGAGCCAGTAAAGATCTTCTGAAGTTCTGGATCAAAAATGGATATTCTCCTGTACATATAAGCCCGATAAGGAATGCAGCTTCTGGAGAATACAGCGTTATCATGGTAAAACCTCTCAGCAAAAAGGCTCAAAAAGCCATTTTCGCACTCAATACTGAATTCAAAGCCAGATTCTTTGACTCTCTCCATGATACCTATTACAATCTCCCTCCAAAAATAGCAGCATATTTATTTCGAGGGGGAGACCCAAACAGTACATGCAGATTGGATCTTACGCCTGACCAGATAGGAAGGCTAAAAGCTTATGCTAAGGGCCTTATTTCTTATGAGGGTGCCTGTGATGTGTTTAGAGCAATCCTCAGAGTCCATTTCATGAGAGGTGTGAACTCCAGGCTTTCAATTAGCGATCGATTTGAAAGAGCACTGATAGTAAAGGCACTTCAAGGACGAAGCTGGAGAAGAGCTTCCTTGGAATATCGAAAGAGTGAACATGACACCATATACGATTTTAGAGAGTTTGCGAAAGATGTGGTGGAGAGATATGACTAAATCTGGCAGAAAACGATTGAATTTCGCAGAAAAATATGGAGAAGTTATTCGTTCAGGGAAAAAAAGATCTACAGTTAGATTAAAAACACGACTTCAACCAGGAGATATCGTTGATATATACGCTGGCAACAGCTATATGGGAACGGCAAAAATAGTGGATATCCGGATGAAGCGATATGGGGAACTTACTGAAATAGATGCGAGAACAGATGGTTTCAGGGATTTGAAAGAGTTAAAAGCTGCACTGAAAGAACATTATGGATATATACCACAGGATACCTTCATAACCATCATTTACTTTTCTATGAACAGAACTCACCAAGGTTAAGTATTTCTTTGTATGAATCTAAAACATGATAGATATGATACTCAGTCTCTCTTTAGTCGATTCTGCCAACATTTCTTTGATAAATTTAATAGTACAATCAATCCTTATGGATCTCCTTCTGGTATCCATATATTTCTCTAAAAGAAGAGTCTCAATCCATTGCAATGGAGTTATACTGGCTATCGCTATACATCTGATTTCTGTTTTTACAGTAATGGTGCCCTCTATGACAAAGGGCATCGTATATGCTCCGGTTCACATAACTCTTGGATTCATTACTGAATTCCTAGCTTTATTCACAGTCCTTCATATGAAAGGCAAAATTCCGAAAAGGTTTATGGTAAGAGATTCTAAAAATCTGATGAGGGCTGCAGGAGCTATATGGGTTATAACCTACGTCTCCGGAGTTTATATATACTGGAATATTACCTGAAGATCTTTAATGGAATTCTTTATCACTATTTGTCAGATATTAGATCTAAAATCAGTGCTGAAACCTCTCCAAGCTTATTTTCTATACTCCTTATTTCTTCCTGATTTAACTCTCCCTTTTTGATAAAGGATGCATCAATGAACATACCCTCACTCACGGTTTTTCCAAACATCCTTGGAGGAAGATGGCTTATGACCACTTTTTTTCCTGGAGAGAATTCTTTGCTATTCGTTACCACATTCAGCCTGAATCCACAGTCAACTCCACACACCCACAGATTCTCATCCAGCTTTTCTCTAATTTTGATTTCTCCAGAAAAATATCGAATTCCTTCGAAGGGTTTTACTTCATCTCCCCGATCCATAAGGATGGGCAAATGCTCTAGATATTCCAGCCAATAATCTGTCTGTATCAATGAAAAACTCTTATCCAAACCCTGTATAGCCGTCCTCAGTTCTTTTGCCTTATTTATCAGTTTCTGGAACTCATTCAGAGCAAGTAATTCCGAAGCAGGCATGTAGGAGTATTTAATCACCTGAACATACTTCTGGAGGCTCCGAATTTCAGAAATGAATTCTTTTCTTTTTTGTATAGAGATCTGCTGGATTAATTTCTCGAGTTTTGCAAGAGCTTTTTCAGTTAAGCGTATTCGAATATCATCTGGACTGACCATACACATATTAATGATACACAGGGGATAAAAAGTTTCCCCGTTTACATTGCTCATCTACCATTAGCTGGTTTTTATTTCTAATACTATCACAATAATTTCTTTTTTTAAAAAAAACTGATCCAACATTTCCACAGAAGACTGGAATCGAGTAACCGGTATAGAGCTTGAATTTTCTCTAGATGTAATACATTACGCCTGAAATTCCAGAATTGCCCTAAAAGTCAAAGGGAATTGCCAAAAAGTTATCAAAATATTTTTAAATTTCCCCATCCAGTGAATCTTATGAGTCTATTTACGATTGCAACTTTTAATGTAAATTCTATTCGCTCCAGAATCCATATAGTGATACCATGGCTGAGAAAAAACCGACCAGATATACTCTGCATGCAGGAGACCAGAGTTGAAAACAGACTCTTTCCTGAGAACGAATTCCACAGAATAGGATACCACGTTGTCTTCAGCGGGGGGAAAGGAAGAAACGGAGTGGCTATTGCTTCTCTCGAAGAACCGAAGGATGTGATATCTGGGCTTGATACTGAACCCAAAGACAGAGACAGGCTGATAATGGGTAATTTTTCTGGAATAACCATTGTGAATACATATGTGCCTCAGGGCTTTAAAATAGACAGCCCCAAATATCAGTACAAACTGGAATGGTTAAAAAGATTGGAGGAGTTTTTTAAGAAACATATTTCAATGGACAAATATGTTGCATGGTGTGGAGACATCAATGTAGCCCCAGAAGATATTGACGTTCACAACCCGAAAAGACTGAAAAACCATGTCTGCTTCCATGAAGATGTGAAAAACGCTTTTGATCAGGTGAGATCTCTTGGATTTGTGGATGTTTTTAGAAAACACCATCCGGATGAACCAGGACATTACACATTCTTTGACTACAGGGTAAAAGATGCTGTATCAAGAAATCTAGGATGGAGAGTAGATCATATTCTCGTCTCACCATTACTGGCAGATAAATCAGTAGATTGTTATATAGACCTTAAACCGAGACTTGAGAGAAGACCTTCTGATCATACACCGCTGGTGGCTGAATTTGAAATTTGAAGTTTATTCTATATTCTATGCAGACATACCTCTAAAATCAAGTTTGTCTACGTATCATAAAGGCCATGATTACCCTCCAATTGTAACACCCTAGCTGTAACACTCCAGTATTCAAGAATAAACGTAAATAAAAATGGTATAAATTCTTCAACTTGGTTCTCTTTTCTTCTCTCTGATTCTGTTCCATATTTCTTTAATTTTATATTCTGGACAAAAGCTCTTGCATTCTGGCTCAAGGCACTCTCCATATCCGTCTATACTCATTATCTCAAAATGAGATCTGACTGTTCTTGGATCAATGTTAAGTGTTGAAGCCACTGTGGTATCACTCACAAAACCACAATCTCGCTCCTGAATTATTTTCTCAACTGTTTCTTTAATTTTCTTGTGTCTTTCAACCCATACCCGGGTCATACATAACTCTTGTTATTTCACAGATAAGTAATTTTCTGTTAATATTACCATGAATCTGTAATTTAATTCTAAAATACACCTATACTACTTCATAAATACACTGCCAGAACAGCTCACTAATACACTAATTCTCCAAGTTCATCCATGGTTCTCTTTTCCAAGGTCGTGAAGAAGTCAATAATAGTTGTGAGATCTGCATCAACTCCTGCGTATCTAAGCATTCCCTCATACTTGACCCATAGATCCTCTATCCTAGCTGGGTTTTCGGGATCCCCTTTTGGGAATTCGATGAGCCTAGAAAGAGTGTTGTTAACCACCACTTCACTCATCCAGCGGTCTGGGAAAGCCATAGAAAACTCTTTTTTCTCTTTCAAAACTGTTCTTGCAAGGATCTTTCTAACCTCAGTCTTTCCGAGGTTACTGACATCAAATTGTTCTGGCCTTACATTCCCATCTAGTAAAGCGATGGCTACACAGTATGGAACGCTGAATTTTCCTTCAAAAGGGGTGGACGGATTCCTAAATCCTGCTATCTGGATCGCTTCTTTATACGTATATATTTCGACTGATTGGATTTCATCAACCTGTTCACGTAAAGCTAAGGCTGCATCTATAGCTGCATGAGTGTGTCTACAGGACGGATACAATTTGAAACTCACATCCATAATCCTGAATCCGGCTTTTCTTAATGTATCATAATCTGGATGTTCGGACATCACAGTGCAAAGCCCTTTTTCACCCTCAATGATCCCTTTTGGACCTGAATATCTTTTTGCAGCCAGTAAAGAGACGAGTATACCTTCTGATGATGCTTTTCCAGCATGAAGGGGTTTGGTTTCCCCTCCCCCTTCAATAAACTGCCATAAACCAGTGGCAAAACTTCCTGCATTACCGAAAGCCCATTCCATCTGCTCATCATTCAAGCCAAGTAATTTACCTGAGGCAGCAGTAGACCCAAAAACTCCGCACGTAGCAGTAGAGTGGAATTTCGTGTAATGATCTCTTCCCAGACATTCCCCAAGTCTGAGAACAACTTCATATCCTGCCACCACACTTTCGATTAAATTACTACCTTCAGCTTCCATCTCCTCCGCTATAGCAATGGCAGATGGAATAACAACGACCCCTGGGTGAACCACAGATTTTTTATCTATGTCGTCCATCTCAAGAGAATGTCCTGAAATGCCATTTATCAGGGATGCTGTGTATGGAGATACTTTAACATGAAATCCGAAGATTGTACTTGCTCCTTTTGACATGCCACTAAGAGCTGCAAAAGCTTTTTTTGCCTGCGGTAATGCTGATCCAGCTAAACAGCAGATAAACCAGTCAAGTATACTTATTTTTGTCTTTTCCACTACATCTCCTGGTAGTTGCCTGAAATCTACTCTGGCAACAAGTTCAATCAGGGTTTTCGTTGCATCCATCTTCTTCACCTACATATTCTATTTCCTCAAGGGAGACTGCTTTGAAAGGGCGATCCATCATCTGTTCATAGGCATGGGCCGTAAGTCCTGCAGATCTGGCAATCACGTAAAAACCCTTTCCATATCTATAATCTATGCCCAGATCAGAGATAATAGCCCCGATTGTCCCATCCACATTTAAAGGGATGGATTTGCCTCCTTTTTCCAACTCTTTTTCTATGGCAAGTGCCAGCTCCACATGTTTCCCTTTGACACCATATTTCTCCGCAAGCTGAATGAGTTTACTAGTCCTAGGATCTTTTGTATGATATGGATGTCCAAATCCAAGGATCCTCTTTTTTTCGGCCTTATATCTTTCAACAATTTTTATCGCCAAAGAATCGATATCTCCATGGTAATTTCTGAGACTCTCCTGGAAAAGTTTTGCAGCTTGTTCTATGGCGCCTCCGTGATAATCTCCCAAAGAGATTATTCCTGCTGCAACACTGGCCTGAAGAGGGACCCCTGATGATGCAACAAATCTCACAGCATTGGCTGAAGGAGCTGCAAGGCTGTGATCACATCCGCTGATTAGAATGGCTTCGATCATTTTCCCTTCATTACCAGATGGCAAGTGTCCAGTAAATAGAAGATATACAACATCTCCAAAAGTCCTTTCCATAAGTTTCTCGATGGGACATCCTCTGATGAGTATCTTATTGGGTTCCACTTTCGAAATAGATGTTCTCCAGAATTTCGCTCCTCCATTCACTGAGTGATTTGGATTTGAATCCTTTTTCTGACTCATAACATTCCTCCTGTTTGACTATCTATTAATTTCATTTTTCTCTGCCTTCAACCATTCTAATCTTTGTTGACAAGTGGTAAACGAAGTTTACCATATTGTTCAACTTTATTGACAATCAGTAAATCTACGATTTACCATATTCTTTTTGTATGGTAATGGCTCCAGTTTCACATGCCTCTATACATGCATTGCACAGAAGACATTCATCTTCATCCACAACCTGGATGTCATTGTCGAACTTAAAAATATCAACCGGGCATATCTGACATTTCTTGCAAAGGTTACATCTTCCTTTATCAACCAAGACTGAAATAAACAGGCCCATCAGAATTCCTCCACCACTTCTGGAATCTTGGATAGGGTTTCACAAACAATAACTCCTGCCTGCTCAAATAATCTTTTTTTCTCCTCTACCGAGCCCTTTTTCCCATGGACTATAACTCCAGCGTGGCCAAATCGTCTACCCGGAAGGGAGTCAACAAATTTTCCAGCTATAAAGGCACATACTGGCTTTGATATGCCCCTCTCTATAATATATTCGGCCAGTAATTCTTCCTGTAACCCACCTGGCTCACAGAAAAGAAGGAAACCTTTCGTGTCTTTATCTTTTTCGAGTTCTATGATTGCATCTTGAAAAGTGGTTCCCACCATGGGGTCTCCTCCAATACTCACACATATACTCTGCCCTATATCTTGTTGAGTAAGCAAACTGGCCAGTTCTGTTGTCATGCCCCCACTGCGGGAAAGTATCGCCACATTTCCCTTTGTGTAGGCCTTTCTGGTAGCCTCAATACTTCCTCCGATCATACCTACTTTAACCCTCTCAGGCTTTATGACTCCAAGAGAGTTTGGTCCCACTATTTTCGTTTCCTCCCCCATTTCCCTGTTGAATTCCAGTATTTCAGCCACATCTTTCCTTGGTATTCGCTCAGTAACCAGAACTACCAGTTTAATTCCTGCCTCAATGGCTTCCATCACAGCATCTTTTGCAAAGGCAGGGGGGACTGATATAACTGAGACCTCAGCATCTATCTCATTTACACCATCATACACTGGAAGACCATGGACTTTCATTCCACCTTTACCAGGAGTTACTCCGCCCACTACATTGGTTCCATAATCTAGCATATCCTTAGTGAAGACCATAGCTTCTCTTCCAGTAATACCCTGAACAATCACCTTTGTACGAGAATTCAATTCCCTCAGCATTTTATTCTCCCCTCAAACGTTCAAGTCCCTTTTTCACTGCTTCATCCAGAGAGACTTCTCTTCCAGCGAAAGGTATGCCATATTTAGCCAAAATTTTCTTTCCTTCTTCTTCCCAGGCTCCCGGAACCCTGAAAATCCCAATAACCTTTTTTGGATCCATGCCACATTCCAGAATACCTTTGATAACCCCTCTGGCAATAAGGTCTACTCTGGTATTGTTTAATACATTGGTAATAACAAGAAGACCTTTAACTTTTCTGGATAGGATTAGTTTTGTGATTTCTGTGACTTTCTTCACAGTCGGATTGCCTCCAACTTCACAGTAGTTGGCTGGAGAACCGCCGTATCTAATCACAGCATCGAAAATGGTTAGACTTGCACCCCCTCCACCAATTATGAGACCTATATCTCCAGAAAATTCCACCAATCTTGCCGTTCCCCGGTAATCCAGACTATCTATCTTTTCTGCTCTCTTTTCAAATTCAGATTTGAATTCATTTTCATAACCAAGCTGATTGCTTTCATCATCCACCTCAATACGGGCATCTCCTACCACGTATCCCTTTTCGGTTTCAAAGAAAGGGTTGATCTCAAGGAGAGTTAGATTATTGTTAAAGAATACATCGATCATTTTTCTGGCCAGCTCTGTTACTGTTATGAGTTGCTTTCCCTTCAGACCACATTTTATGAAGAAATTTTTAATGCGATAAGGATAATTACCATACATGGTGGTCAGCTCAAGAATTTTACTTTCTCCCCTTTCTACTTCGATTCCTCCAGCCAGTGAAAAGATCAGAACAGGACCTCGTCTACCAGAGTCATAAGTAACACCCAGATATAACTCCCGGTTATAATCTATCTTATTTTCCAACAACATTTTCTCTGGGTAAAAGCCATAATATTTCCTGTTGAACATATCTCTCAACACAGGTACCAGCTCATCCTGATGAGAGATGATTCTAACACCCCCTGCCAATCCTCTCCTACCCATCGGAATTTGAACTTTTGCAACTACCGGAAATGAAATTTTACAGTATAATTCCCCCAGATCCCTTTCGACTGTATTTTTTTCAACTACAAATCCGTCAGGAACCGTGAATCCAGCTTTTGAGAGAAAATCCTTAGCCTGATATTCAAGCAGTCTCATAACCCAGCATTATCTGATAGAAGGTAAATAAGAATTATTATAGACATATGTCTAGTTATGGTATAAAGTAATAGTTGTAAATGTATGCTTACAAATTGTAAGTCAAAGATTTACAAAATCATATTAAAACTGAAAAGAAACTGTGAAATAATACCAGAAATTAAAGGACAGCAGATACTATGAAAAAATATGGTATAGGATATGCGTCCGGTACTGTTGTGAATGCCCTTGCCACAGGAAAAGGATGCGCCTTTGCCCTGAATCTAACAACAATATGTGAGATCGACTTTAACACTGAGGGGGTGATCGAGACCTACATAAATGGGAAAAGAACTGACTGCAAGATCTGTAATGCAATAATAGAATCTTTTTCTGGAAACACAGGAGCTCGTATCCAGATAATATCAGATATTCCGGTAAAATCTGGACTTGGTAGCAGCAGTGCTATTGTTAACTCTCTTATAACTTCCTTATGCTGGAATCTAAATTGCTCCATGAAACCTGAAGACGTGGTAAAACTCAACGCTAGACTTTCTTTGGAGTATGGGATCAGCTATACAGGAGCATATGATGATGCTTTCGTATCTCTTCTTGGAGGTATAGCCATCACAGACAATCTCAAGATGAAAACTCTTATGCATTGGGAAATAGACTACCAGTGTGTAATACTCATTCCACCCTGGGAAAAGCAAAAAGTTAGTTATAATGCTATCAGGAAACATGGAAAAATTATTGAAAAAGCAATTAAGCATGCTCAGGCAGGCAATATTCCAGAAGCCATGAAAATAAACACAGACTTTTTCTGTAGAATACTTGGATATCCTACTGAACCTGTTGAGATGTTGCGAGAAAAAGGATTTGAGCTTGTTAATCTATCTGGAAATGGTCCAGCCTACATATGTCTCTGTGATGAGGAGAACGTGGATGAGATAATAAATATCTGGAAAAACGTTCCAGGGAGAATTATCAGAACTCAAACGGTTGGTATTCAATAGGGGGTTACCCGAAAGATATTATTGAAAGCTACATATTATTATTTCATGCATCTGAGAAAGATTCAGGGAGAGGTTAAAAAGAGATATTACCATATAGACTGTAAATCAGGAGACTTGTTTCTTCTTTCTGTGATGATAGAAGAGGTGGGAGAGCTTGCAAGGGCGATACGAAAGAAGACTAATGTAGATGAAGAACTTGTGGATTGTCTGTTTGTTCTCATTTCTCTAGCAAACTTGTATGAGGTGGATCTTACTGAAGGGTTAAGGAAAAAATATCTGGAGAAAGATCCTTCAAATCGATGGAATGATTTGCCTGAATAGCAAGAATCTCCTGAAAAAGGCTGGACAGTGGTAGCCAAAGTGAGGGTCTTGCCAGAACTTATTCTACTGAGATAGAAATAAGACCTCCATATATAACATCAAACATTACAGTTCCATCTCAACAAGTTCTCATTCAATTCCAATCAGAATAACTCCAGCCACTATAAGCACTGCACCCAGATATGTGGTAAGAGTGAGTCGTTCTCCAAGGAGCATGGCCGCAAACACAACAGTTACGAGGGGGTAGATGGAAGTGAGGGGGACGGTTCTTCCAGCCCCTATGAACTTGAGAGCCTGGTAATACGCCAAGACTGCTATAGCTCCTGCCATTATACCAGCCAGAACAAAAAAGGAGATGGATTTTATATCAAGATTCATAGCTTCTTTCAGTCCACCTGAGAGTAATGCGTAAATCAACAATACCGTAAAAGCCCCTGACGCTCTGAAAAAATTAGCAACAAATGGTGTGGTATTGACAATCGCTACTCTATCCAGCAGGGGAGCAAGGCCCCACATAAGGGCTGCTGTTAAGGCCAGAAGTTCTCCTCTCATTATCTTTCCTCCTTTAAATCATCCGGTATCTCAGCAGATGGAGGTAACAGTCTCTTGTGGCTGCTCTCCTCTACCATTTTAAAGACTTTCTCCACCATATCCAATGAGAACCCTGTTATTTTGGATATCCTGTATATGTCATCACCAGACTCGATTTCCTTCAGGATACTATCTAGTTCCCGATATGTGATACCCATCTCTTCTTCATCGGTCTGTCCCGGCCATAATCCCGCTGTGGGGGTTTTCCGTATTATCCTGTCAGGCACACCCAGATGTTCTGCCAGACCATACACATCAGTTTTATAAAGTCCTCCGAGAGGAAGGATATCAACTCCTCCGTCTCCATATTTAGTAAAGTATCCAACCATAAGCTCTGTCTTGTTGCCTGTTCCTGCCACCAGCCTGTTCATTGAATTGGCATGATAGTATAGCACAGTCATTCTTATTCTGGCCTTTAAATTCCCAGTTGGAAGTTTATTTTTTGGATCATATATCTCAAGGGAGTGCTTGTAACACTCGAGTATATCCCCTATGTTAATTTCTCTGTACTGGATCTTCAGACTTTCTGCCACCATTCGTGCATCTTCAATATCTCTTTGCGAGGTTATTCCTTTTTCAGGTAATATGAGACCATACACCCTTTCAGGACTGAGGGCCTTTACTGCAAGATGGGCAGTGACTGTGGAGTCCACTCCACCACTTAACCCAATCACCACTCCTTTCGCTCCAGCTTCGGAAACTTTCTCCCGAATGAACTCTTGAATATATTCACTTATCGCCGTCCATTTCATGGTACCCGCCTCTTTCAACCTGTTTTCTACTGATCAAAACCATATTTCCCTACAAGAGGAACAAACATAACCCCTCCTTTAGGGCTCTTCTCCACACCATTTTTTTTGACTACCAGATACAGCTCCTGGTAATGTCTCCCGATAGGAATAATCATTTTTCCTCCTTTTTTAAGTTGTTCAATGAGTGGAGGAGGAATACCCGGAGCTGAACATGTTACATTGATTCTATCATAAGGAGCATATTCTTTATAACCAAGACTCCCATCCCCAACTACTACTTTCACATTGGTATAGCCAGCTTTTTCTAGATTTCTCCTAGCTCTCTCCGCCAGACTCTCATACCTCTCTACAGCTATGACCTCTCCCTTATTTCCTATTATCTCTGCAATGACTGCTGCATGGTATCCTGAGCCTGCTCCAATTTCCAGAACTTTATGTCCCTCCTTTAAATCCAAAAGATTACACATAATGGCTACCATATGAGGGGCACTGATGGTCTGCCCTTCTCCTATTGGGAGTGGGGTATCTTCGTAAGCACTTTTTTGCAGAGCTTCTGGTACAAACAGATGTCTAGGTACCTTATTCATGGCCTGAACTACTTTTTCATTTAGATTATAGTATTTGCTTAAGGAATCGACCAGTCTTTTTCTCAATTCTTTCATTCTCTCATTTTCCATCCACAGTTCCCCTCTTCCTTCATATCAATTTTTTTCTACAATTTTTGCCTGCCCATCCGTTCTTCCACTCGTTTCTTATCTTCCATGGTATTAATATTTACAACCACACCTTCAGGGATTATAAACGCAAGTTCTTCCTGCTCCTGATCCATCATACCCGGGTGAACTATATTGATACCCACCGGTGTCAGGATACGATTCTCATCTATACAATATATCGCTCCAGCAGGAAGCGGCACATTATTAAAGGCATGGATAAAATCTTCAATAACTCTGCCATCGAATAGAATCAGATCGGCTGATACCACCAGAATGGGATTTTTTTCTTTAATAACAGCCGTTACTTCTCTCATATCCTCTATATATCCTATCCCGGGGGTATCAATTACAGTTATGCCCTTTTTCTCAAGAAATCGTCTGGTTAGAGGTGTATTGGGTGAGGTTGCAACAACAATACTATCTACGGAATCGAGAGTTTTGAGAGTTTCGATGATATACATGATAAGTTCTTTGCCATTTACTTTCATCAGGGGCTTTTCAGTTATGTCTGCGTAACCAAGATGATGTTTCTTATTTTTTCCTAATCGTGTCCCTTTACCCCCTGCCATTATAAGAGCTTTCACAGTATCACATCCATCAACCCAAAAACAAGAAGAGATGATGCAAACACCAAGCAGTTGGATGCTCCAAGTATATCTCCAGATATACCACCGAATTTCAATTGTGATATTATACCAAAAACAATTGTAATGACCAGTGATAAGAGAAATACCACTAGGCTAAGTGGGTACAGAACTAAGGATATAACGGCAGAAATTATCAAACCAATGTACAGCCTATTAACAGAAGCAAATCTCTGAAAATGAGAGGCTAAACCCTCCACCATAGCTTTCCTAGTGGTAAGGAGGAAAAGCATAGCAAGTTTAGCATACACCTGAGCAAGAACTATCCCAATAAAAATTTGCTCAATGCTGGAAAATAGATAGAGGAGAGAGAGAAGATATACTACTACCGATACTGTACCCGCTACGCCTGTGTTTACGTCTTTCATAGCTTTTACCCTTGCTTCTTTATCTCCATGAACCATCAACCCATCTGCAAAGTCAGCTAGACCATCTAAATGGTTAATCCCTTCCACTGCAATATAAGCTATCAACCCCAAAAACAGGAATTCAGGTGTGTAATGTCTAATAACCAATGTGATGATACCCATTACAGTACCTGCTGTAAGACCTACTAAAGGAAACAGCTCTAAATGTCTCAAAAAAGCTTCCAGATGGTCTTCTGACCTTCCTACAGGAAAAGTTGTTAAAAACCCTAAACCACCCAGATACGACTTAACAACCATGGTTACAAATCATTTATTCTAGAAATTGCTCATACCCACTGATTAACTCGTCAATGCTACTTTTCCACTGCTTACCTGTTTCCAGATTTTTCACAGTAATAAATCCCTGTTCCACTTCCTCTTTCCCTATAATTACGGCCAGCTTTGCCCCAATATCGCTTGCATTGGAGAGCTGATTCTTCATATTTCTCCCCATAACGTCTGTAACGACCTGATATCTGGTTCTTAATTCTCTTGCAGTTTTAATTGCCTCTTTTTCATATCCCTTTACGGATACCACCGCTATAAGCCCCCTCTCTTCTTTCTTAAATTGAGACAGCTCTGCAATTCGGTCGAAACCAAGAGCAAATCCAGTTGAGGGGATATCCCTACTACCAAACAGATGAGCCAGTCTGTAACTCCCACCTCCACATATCTGATTCTGGGCACCCAATCCTTCCGCATACGCTTCAAATACCACTCCAGTATAATAATCTAGTCCCCGAGCAATCCCAAGATCGACACTATAATCTAGCTTGAGAAGATCCAGCATCTCACATACACCCCTTAGATAATCGATGTGTTCTGATGACCCAGCAATTGTTTCTGCTTCATCCAGAATCTCTGGACCACCCAGTAGCTTGGTAAATGTGAGAGTTTTTTCGATCAGTTCTTCAGGAGCATTTAAACTTTCAAGGGACTCTTGTAACCCTTTATGATCCTTTTTATCTATTAAACGCATTAATTGAGCAGTTTCTCCTTTAAAGTCTTTAAGCATATCCCGTAAAATCCCTACATGTCCCACATGAAGGGAGAAATCCACACCTGCTGATTTCATTATGTCATAAGCAAGAGCAATAACTTCAACATCTGCCTGTGGCATAGAACTACCCACAAGTTCTACACCAAACTGCCAAAACTCCCGATATCTACCCTTCTGAGGTCTCTCATATCTGAAACAGTTAGAGAAATAGTAAAACCTCAGAGGTCGGGGCATGGCATGACATTCTTCTAGTATCATTCTCGTCACTGCAGCAGTTAATTCCGGTCGTAAAGCTAGATCCCTTCCGCTCTTATCCTTGAAATGATATATTTCTTTAAGAATGCTTTCCCCTGATTTTTTCGTAAATAATTCAAGATGCTCAAAGGTAGGAGTGCTCACTTCTCTGTATCCATATCTTTCTGCCACATCTCGCATTATGTTTTCTAGAACCTTTCGTTTCTCCATCTCATCTGGAAGAAAGTCTCTCGTACCTCTTGGCTTTGAAATCATGTTATTCACCCAGTTTTTTAAGGTATTCCTTTATCATCCTCGGGAATTTTGAAGCTTCCACATATCTCAATCCCATTTTCTCTGCCCATTTCTTGATTCCTAAATCAGAAGAGACTACACCAGCCTCTAGTTCTTTGGCGAGAAGCAGAACATCAATATCAGGGGCGCTATCGAGGATTCCATGTCTCAGACTTGCCCGATATTTTTCTCTAAACTTCCCAATAATCTTTCCAACATCTTCTTGGATCTCGAGCTTGTTCTTACCTTTAAGTTTTTGAGTTACAACAGAAACTTCCCACATAGCCTCTTCAGCGACCCTTCTTCCCTTATTGATTTTCTCCCTCATATAGTCAATATAATCAAAAAATATGGCAGCAGGAACGGTAACTTCATACCTGTTGGGAGTCTTTTTAACCAGCCAGGTATCAATTTTAACCGCAACTTCATTTCCGCATTCATACCTCTTGACGAAATCCATTATTTCTGTGTAAACTGTAGGATATGGCACATAACAGCTTATCTCCAGTTTAAGTCGTGCTTCAGCTATCAAATCGAGGATTTGAGACATAGAGGAGCAGAGACTCTCATATCCTTCCAGTTTTCGGATTTCCACATCAGTCAGTGCTGTAGTGTCAACAACAAATCTCTGCTTCAACTCACTCTCCCCTCTGTATTTTTGCATGACCACCAACAATAGATTTTCTCAGTTCCAGATGCCTTATTTCACAGTTCTCATCAATCATACTTCTCCAGATAGTAGAATCTCTTATAACAGTAGAATTAAAAATAATCGAATCGCTCACATCAGAACTTTCTATCAGACATCCTTTTCCTATATATGCATAGGGTCCTATGAGACTCCTCCCTAAGATTTCAACTCCATCCTCTATAACACATGGAGGTATCACTTTAGCTATCCTGTCGATAGATGCGTTTTTACTAATGTTGTGCTCAATGAAAAACCTGTTAGCCTCAAGATACGTATCTGGGTTCCCGATATCATACCAGCTACCTTCGAATACATAACCATACACATCTGTCTTTTCAGCCAACCAAGAGATAAGAGCTCCTAGATTGTCAGCCATATTATTTTTCTCGACATAATCGAAAACATTATGAAAAGAATTCCTTGGAAAAACGTAGATGCCTACGCCTACAGTCGTTGCCTTTGGTTTTTCTGGTTTCTCTATAAACCTAGTTATTCGTTTGTCAGGGCCAAGATCCGCCTCTCCATACCTCTTAACCAGATCGGGATCCACTACATCAAATATAGCAGTCACAATTTTTTTCTTTACATTATAAAAATCTACCATAGGTGATAAATCGAAGGAGAACAGGTTATCTCCAGCAACCAGCAAGAGATCTTCTTCTAGATTTGCCATAATCTCCGATAACGCTTTCACTGCACCCAGTTTCTCTTCCTGAGATGTTGTGTCCTCAATTATCAGCTCAATTTCCCTGCCAACAGACCATTGTCTGAAGTCTTTTTCAAATCGCTTGTTGGTAGACACTATAATTTCCAGATTGAGAGGGTTTAATTTTTCAATGATATGATCGATCAGGGGTTTGTTGCCGACTGGAAGTAAGGACTTTGGCTTATTTTTTGTAAGGGGCCATAGCCTAGTTGCATAACCACCGGCAAGGATAAGAGCTTTCATCATAAATCACCGTATTGTGTTGATTTTCTTTTATCATCCCTTCATTTATAAATTTTTGTGAAAAGAAGGGACCATCAAAATCAATATAAACCAAGATACATAAGCCATAGAAGATGGCAATCATAAATGGTATTGAATATAGCGATGATGAAGTTTTTGCCATATTAGATGATCTGGTGAGGAAGTGGTTCAGGAGAAAATATGTCTCATTCACTCCACCACAAAAATACGCCATAGTTGAAGCTCATAGAAAGAATAACATTCTGATATGTTCTCCTACAGGTAGTGGAAAAACTTTAAGCGCTTTCCTTGCTGCAATAAACGAGCTAGTGATGCTTGCCAAGAGAGGAGCCCTTGAAGACTCCGTGTATATTCTGTATGTGTCACCCCTTAAAGCCCTAAACAACGACATTAAACGCAATCTGGAAGAACCTCTTGCAGAAATATATCAGCTTGCAGCCGAAGAGAATATGGAAATACAGCCCATCAGGATTGGTGTGAGAACAGGAGATACTGACCAAAAAGAGCGTCAGAATCAGACCAGAAAACCACCTCATATTCTTATAACCACCCCAGAGAGTCTCGCTATCCTTCTCTCTACCCCTAAATTTTCAAAAAATCTGGAGAATATCAGATACCTTATTATCGATGAAATTCATTCTCTGGCTGAAAACAAGCGAGGGAGTCATATTACTCTATCCATGGAGAGACTTGAAGAGAGACAGAAAGGGAAAATGGTACGAATAGGTCTTTCAGCTACCATACACCCAATTGAAGAGGTAGCCAGATTTCTTGTTGGTCTTGATAATGGAGACTGGAGAGATTGTATAGTTGTGGATGTCTCCTTTTCAAAGTCCATTGACATCAAAGTAGTATCTCCTGTAGAGGATTTGATCTATACTCCCAGTGACCGGATGAGTGAGCTTATGTACGAAAAAATAATAGAAATGATCCAATCTGCTCGAACTACTCTTATTTTCACAAACACTCGAAGCGCCACAGAAAGAGTGGTATACAATCTGAGAAAACGTCTCGGAGAAGAGTTTGTTGAGGAAATAGGTGCGCACCATTCCTCACTTTCAAAACAAATAAGGCTGGATATAGAAGAAAGACTGAAAAAAGGTGAAATGAGATGTGTCGTTTGTTCCACTTCCCTTGAGCTGGGTATCGACATTGGATACGTGGATCAGGTGATTCTCTTGGGTTCACCTAAAAGTATAAGCCGAGCTCTGCAAAGAGTTGGGAGAAGCGGTCACAAACTCCATGAACAATCCTATGGTAGAATACTTGTTCTGGATCAGGACGATCTGGTAGAATGCACAGTGTTAACTAAAGAGGCCATGGATAGAAACCTAGACAGGGTTAGAATCCCTGAAAAACCACTGGATGTTCTTGTCCAGCACATCTTAGGAATGGCCTTGGAAAAAGTATGGAATATCGATGAGGCTCTGAAAGTCATAAAGAGAGCATATCCTTTCAGAAACCTCACAAAAGACGAGTTCATATCAGTTCTCAACTATCTTAGTGGTTCATATAGTCAGCTAGAAAAAAAGAAGGTTTACGGTAAAATATGGGTGGATTTTGATAGTAATGAATTTGGAAAAAGGGGCAGAATGGCTCGCCCAATATATTACCTGAATGTGGGCGTTATCCCAGATGAAGTGGCCATAAGGGTAGTAACAAAAGATGGTCGGCGAATCGGTAAGATTGAGGAAGAATTTGCTGAAAGACTTGTGCTAGGGGACATATTTGTTCTGGGAGGGAAAACTTATCGCTTTCTGAGATCTAGAGGGATGAGGATTGTGGTGGAAGAAGTGATTGGCGAGAGGCCTACAGTTCCCAGCTGGTTTTCTGAACAGTTACCCCTCTCTTACGATCTAGGATGGAAAATCCAAGAATTCCGGAGAGCTGTAAAAGAACGGTTGTTTGACGAAGATATCACTGAATGGCTCATATCTACATATCATCTGGAAGACGTAACGGCCAGAGCTATTGTGCGATATTTCAGAGAACAGTCTTTCATCTCAGATGTTTCGACAGATAGAGAGTTGATTGTAGAACATTTCATAGATGAAAAAAAGCTGCATAATTATGTCTTCCACACTGTTGTAGGCAGAAGGAGTAATAACGCCCTTGCCAGGGTTTTCGGATATCGTGCTGGGAAGAAAAAAGGCGCGAATGTCAGAATGGCCATAGGAGATAATGGATTTATGCTTACAATATCGAAAGAGATGTCTCAGGAAGAATTGCTTCAGATGTTCTCTGTAGATAACTTTCAGGAAGATCTAATTATAGCTCTAGATAGATCTGAAATATTGAAAAGACGATTCAGGCATGTAGCTGTTAGATCTCTACTCGTTCTAAGAAATTACCTTGGACGAGAGAAGAGTGTCTGGAGGCAACAAATGGATTCAGAGACTCTGATGCGAGTTATTAAAAAAATTGATCCAAATTTTCCAATACTGAAAGAAGTATACAGAGAGGTTATGGAGGATGCCATGGAAATTGACAATGCTATCGATTACCTCAATAAAGTGAAAAAGAAAGAAGTGAAGGTTACTTTAAAAGACCTTCCCACCCCATCACCTTTCGCCTTTAATCTCGTAGCAATGGGAGAATCAGATATCGTGTTAATGGAGGATAGGAAAGCTTTCATTCAGAGATTGCATGCGCGGGTGATGGAGGTCATTAACAATGCTCAAAGTGGATGATCTTGTGTTAAACCCCTTTAAAGCTGTGATTTTAGACGACATTGCCATAATAGCTGATCTCCACTTAGGGTATGAAAATGTCCTACAGAATACGGGAATAAGCATTCCCACAGTCCAGATAGGGGAAATTCTAGAAAATGTTAAGAAACTGATTGAAGTAGGGGTAAACACATTGGTTATCAATGGGGATGTTAAACACGAGTTCAGCCAGAATCTGCCAGTGGAATGGAAGGACGTTAAGGCTCTTTTATCCATGGTGACGGAAAGAGTTGAGAAGACTATAATCGTGAGAGGGAACCACGATAACTTCCTCCCATCTATTGTGAGGAAATACCGGAATGTGGAAATGGTAGATGTTTTTGAGATTAGTGATTATGCTGTGTTCCACGGACATATAAAGGTAAAATTTGACGCAGAAAAAATGATCATAGCTCATGAACATCCCGCCATTAAACTCAGAGATGAGATAGGGGGGAGTTATAAATACTCCTGTTTTATCAGATTTGATGAAATAATTGTTATCCCTGCTTTTTCCCCCCTGATGCGAGGTACTGATATAATATCCAATCCTGATTTCATGTCTCCTTTACTGAAAGGAAGGGATGTTGAACTAGCAGAAGTATATGCTATTGAAGATGATATTGTATCCTTAGGTACAGTAGCAGAGATTAAAAGGGCTTTACTGTAAAGGCTCTGTTAATACTTTATGACCAAACTGAGAAGTTTTATTAGTCGTATAGGAGTGGGTAATAAAGGCTCGATTATAATTTTATTGAGATTTGTTGTCTAAAGTGAAATATTGTTCATATAGAAAGACACTTACGGAAGCAACACAGATTACTGTTTATAAAATGTTTAAATGAGTTATACTGCGTTGAACTATCAGTTGACGAGAGATCTCTAGAATAGCCATTTCTATCCTTCTTTTAGTCTGAGTATTTTCCTCTTCGATGTCGTCTAAACTTCTGCATTCTTTCTTATAATACCATAAAAGATATATGGGCCCCTCATGCAAGAGGTACGGAGAGAAATATACATAAACAACCATGCAGTGAGGAGGTATTGACAACAGGAGATATCTCATTGCAGATCAAACGAGCGCATTAGACTGGGCGGGGGTTGCCGAGCTTGGTAAAGGCGCAGGGCTTAGGACCCTGTCTCGAAGGAGTCCGTGGGTTCAAATCCCACCCCCCGCACTGATTTAGTTGGTATTAATGCCATATCTGAACCTTAATTAAACCCTAATAGACCCATTCTCATCAAAATAACAGAAGAAGAGCAAAGTCCACTCGTACTAAAAGAACATAATAAGTTCAAGGAAAGTTACTTAACTCCTAGACGACTCTGTAATAAGAAATCGATAGCAATAGAGAGAGAAAAATTATTAAATAAAGCCCAATACCATGATATTATGATACAGGGGGAGATAGAATGGCAATAGACCCATTTTCTTTGTTGATCTTCATCCTTTTACTGATCGTAATCGCTCTGTTACTCAAGAGAGGTAACATTACCAGAGAGGTAGAAGGAGCGGTAGTAAGATCTCTGCAGAACTCCAGTGGAATGTTTGAGGCTGTTTTTTCTTCAGCTATATCCAAAAATGTGAACACATTAGAGGGGGCTTTTGCAAAATCCATGAAACAATTGGGTTTGCAGGAAGATATGGGTGTTCTCAAGAACACGACCAGAGAGCTCAAAGACCTCACTACAGATTTGAAAACCATGTTTGCTGTAAAACATCAACGAGCCAGATTCGGAGAATTGCAGCTCGAGGGTTTGCTAAAAGATCTGTTTCCTCATACCAGACTTAAATTTCAGCATAATATTCCCGGATGTGGAACACCAGATGCCTGTATAATGGTGGATGAAACCCATTACCTCTGCATAGACTCCAAATTCCCTTTAGAGAATCTGAAACGATACGGAGAGGCGAGAGGGGAAGAAAAAGACCAATACTGGGATGCCTTTCTTAGAGACGTATACCGACATATAGACGATGTGAGAAAAAAATACGTAAGCAGAGGAAATACCCTAGACTTTGCTTTCATGTTCGTACCATCAGACCTGATATACTTCAAAATTGCTTCTGAATCATCAGAGGTACTGGTAGAGGCGGCTAAATCCGGAGTTATAATGGTTTCTCCCTCCATCTTGCCAGCGTATCTCAGTCTGGTTTCTGCCAAAATAAAGGCTGAAGAGATCTCTGAAAAGGCAGAGGAAATACAGAACAAAATTGATGGTATGAGCAAACACATGGAGGAGCTTGATACAGCATTAGAGAGAGCTTACCGTCAGATTGGCCATGCAAACACCAACATGGGAAGAGCTATGAATGCTTTTCAGAATATGAAAAACTATTTTTCATCAATTACATCCCTGAAAGGAGATAAGGAATAAAATACGGATAGAGGGAAAAACAATTTGATTCTGAATTTATATATCTTTTTAAGTTAACTTAAATGGAATAGATGAACATTTACTGAAAACGAAGAAAAAAATTTAAAAAGCTGAGAATAGTTTAATATGGGGAATAAAAAAGATGGGGAAAAAATCTAAACCACGTAAATCCTGGCGAGAGAAATTAGCAGACAGTAAAGACCTTCCAAAAGTAGAGAAAATTACTGAAAAAATGAGTAAAAGATGGGGGACGGGTACAGTTGTTATTCCAGCACCTACTGAAGTAGATGAAATTATGAGAAAAGTTCCTGAAGGTAAACTCATCACCATCAATGAAATCCGCGAGATACTTGCAAAAAAACATGGCGCTACAATTTGTTGTCCGATCACTACTGGAATTTTCGCCTGGATTGCAGCTAATGCAGCTGAAGAGGCGGCATTAGAAGGTGAGAGAAATATCACTCCTTACTGGCGAACATTAAAAACAGGTGGGATTATAAACGATAAATATCCAAGTGGAATAGAGGGGCAAAAGATGCTTCTAGAGATGGAAGGGCATAAAGTAATTCAAAAAGGCAAAAAATACGTCGTAGTCGATTATGAGAAACATCTGGTAAAACTATGATTGAGTATAGTACAAACTCCTAAAATTTTTTAATTAAAGGTTTTTGGGGATGACTCCCTATTTATTTCATTTTCAGCTACTTTTCTTACTTTCTCTTACATTTTATTTGAGAATATTGTAAAGAGACCATATATCCCAGTACAATAAATTCTATGAAGAGTTAATTTCAAGATATCTCAATATGTATCTTCAAAAACTCTTCGATTTTTTGTAAGATTCTACATTTATCCAATCTATTCGCTAACCCAAATCCGGTTTCACCAGCCAGATAATTTCCATATTGTCAATATATGTTGAGTTGATAATTTGTAAAGCTACGCTTTACAATAACCTTTTTCTACTTCTACTTTATACCCAATACCATGTTCCTTCCTTACGTGACTGTAGGGCTTTTCGCATTGTTTTTCGTATTGTATCTTTTGGTAACTGCATTCTTCATATGGATTGGGAGCAAACTCGCCGGGATAAAGAATGCCACTATCGGAAAAGCAGTCATCAGTGCATTGGCTGGCGGAATTCTGGCATCTATATCCATGGGAATAGTTGGTTCGATTCCATTCATTGGATTTGTAGCACCTTTAATAGCTCTCATCCTATACTTATGGGTGCTGAAGGTCGTCTTCGACACTACCTGGGGCAAAGTCTTTATCGCGTGGTTATTTTCTATTGTGGCCTTCTTCATAGTGATGATATTCCTCGGGGCCATAGGCATGTTAATCTGGTCAGCCTTTATGCCCTATCCATGGCATATGAACGGATTTATTCCCGGAAGAAGTCCTTTATAAGAACTTTTGCACATTCTTTTCCTGCTTTAATAGATCCTTCCATACTTCGTTCAGGGTAATTTGGTTGTGAGAACATACCTGCTATATACAACCCCTTCATACCGGTTCTATATCCGGGCATTTTTTTCATATAGCCCATTTCATATATAGGACCAGAGTATTGAGCTTTTGCGACTTTTCCCCATATGACCTTAACTTCTCCCAGTTTCTCAAGTCCCCTGATATGCAGTCTGGCTATATCTTCCGATCTCATTGACATAAAAGGACTGTTCTGATCTGTATAGCTGGCTGTATATATCAAATGCTCTCCATAATCACTTAAGGGCATGAGGTTTGTGTGCTCTATCACAGCTCCAAAAGGATAATCCCCCCTCACATTAAGCCAGTAAATATCATCCAGCAACTGGTTTTCTAAAGCGAACAAGCCACAGATCGAACTCTGATACTTAATATCTGGTAGATCCAGTTTAAAGGCTGCAATCTGACGCAACACTGGAAGAGGTACTGTTGATATAACAGCATCGAATTTTTCTATCCCCATGTCTGTTTCAAGAATGAAAACCTGGTCATCCCTTTTTATCCTTTTAACTCCCTCTCCAATTTTAATTGTACCCTTCATTTCAATTCTCTTTACCATTCTATCAATCATCTGTTGAAAGCCACCCCTCAGATATCCAAGCTTCTCGCCACGTAACCCTCGATTTGATCTTACTGCTACTCTGGCCAGTAACCAAGCATAAGATACTTTTTCCGCATTATTTCCAAATTTACTTCTAAGCAAGGGCTCAAAAAAGTTATTGTATAATCTTTCTCCCAGATTTTCTTTTATTCCTCTAACACAACTAATACCATCAAATTTTTCTTTATTCATATACCTAGCTTTCAGAACAAAACTCGATAATCGTATAGTGTCAAAAAGAGTTAGATATGGGAACTTCATGATTTCCAGCGGGGTGTTAAGAGGATACACCTTGGAATCGAATGCGTACCCTACTCTTGCTACTCGCCATTCAAGGATTTTCTCAAGACCCAATTTCTTTAAAAGATTCATTACACATGTATCCTGAGTAAAAAGATGGTGGTAAAATACCTCTATATGATACCCTTGTTGGTAGTAGGAACTTGCCAACCCCCCTAGAACCCTTTCCCTCTCATATATCACCACATCAGTTTTATCCATCAAATCCAAGGCAGCCGAAAGACCAGTAAGTCCTCCTCCAACGATTGCCACTTTCACAAGCCATGATTTTTTCTGTTAACTCAAATACTTTTTTATTTCTATTACTCCACCCGTGAAAGGAGGATCTATTCTTTCATTCCAGATTTAGCACCCTACTCCACCAAGGGGACTCCCGCAATATCCTCAAGATCAAGAACTTTCTCCCACAGAAAATAGCAGTGACAGGTATTCCTCACATCTTCCAATATGTTAATATCCTGAAGGAGGGAGAACTCTCGTATGGCTTTTATAACTTCTCCATCACATTTGAAGCAGTTATGAGGGCCTCTCCGTTTTCCTCCACCCACTGGATCAGAGATTACGTGAATATCCATGTTGCTAATGGTGATAAGAGCTTCAATTGCTGTCCACAACCAAGGAGGTCTGTACAGCCCATCATACCATAATTTTTCTAGCACCGTATCTTTCTGGACGTTACAAATGTTAAGAGAGATGGTATCTGTTACATCCTTAATGATTCTGGCTGATTCGATCACATCCTTGAGGGCTTTCCCTTCAGTTAACAAAGGGGGTTTTAGCAACAGGTACGTTTTAACACGAAATCCATAATTCCTTACGGTTTCAACAGCTCTGATGTAGTCTGAAAAAGAGAAGCCCTTGTTTATATTTATATCTCTCACGGTATCACTGGCAGACTCCAGTCCAAAAGCTACTTCCACCTCGAAATCATCCTGAATCTCATTGAGTATCTCATCACGGATAAATTCAGGCCTGCTTTCAACTGTCAGCCTTTTTATGTTACCTGAAAAAATTCCATAAATCTGCTTTCTCACCCATTCTGGGACTTCTCTACTGTCGAAAAAACTGCCCGATGTGAAAATCTTCACCATTTCAAATTTTTCTGCATTGTTTACAGCATGTTCAATTTGAGCAATTATATCTTCAGCTTTAACAGACTCTGATGTGTCTCTCTTGAATCCACACATATAGCAACCTCTCTCCTTGGACCACCAACATCCTCGGGTCTTTAGTATAACGGTGAGGCATGGTATGAGTTCATCGTCAATACGCTCTTGTTCTATCCAGAATGCAACAGGTTTCATTTTCAGAAAGTTTTTAACACAAAATTAATAAATATAACTACAACACAATCCAGCTACAAACAGTATTTACACTATTGGAGTGTTAAGATGTTAAACGCAATCAGCGCCACTATCAATGAACGTAGACTGCTGATCCGGACTTTGCTGCTTATCATGATAATATATGTCCTGATTCCAGTAGTTAGCGGAGAAGACGTACTCATATCTTATCAAATTGAATATCTTATGGAAAACCCGATAGATGGAAAAGAGATCATAACCTATACTTTCAAGAATATAAACGAGTCCAGCAGTTTCACTCTGGACTATGTATTTTCTACCACTATTAGAGCTACAAACATTAAAGTGACAGATGCTCCCGCTGGTTTTGTTACTTACGATATAAAACAGACTGGAGCCACATCTGTGATCACTCTCAGTTTCAAGAGAACATTAACTCCATTTGAGGACTACACAATTACAATAACAGGGGACGTATCCGGAATAAGCGAAATGCTGGGAGGGAACTTTTATCGATTCAGAGATATAGAATTTGCTAATCTTGGAAATCCTGAGCAGGGAACCCGCCTTAATGACATGGGAGTTAAAATATACTTTCCGAATAGCATATGGTATACATACAGGGTTACATCCATCAGTTCTGATGCTGTGATCATCTATGGAATTGCCGGAGTAAAACAAATCATATGGAGATTTGAACATCCACAGAGCCAGATAGCTACCTTTGTTGAGTTCGAAGAGATGCTGAATCCCGTCACCTTTAATGTCATAGGGTTTGTCATTCTTCTTACAGCTTTTATGATCCTGTACTACACCTCACGAACCTCTGAAATTAAACTGAAGCAGATGGGGATTACAAAGGTATTCCCTGGGGCCAGTGATACAGTTGCAAGGCTCAGAGAGATGCTTAAAGATGCTAAAGAAGAGATTCTGATTACTTTCCCACTTATCTACTATACAGACTGGCTTACGGCAGAATTGAAGCCAGCACTGGACAGGGGTGTACGAGTGAGGGTACTCACATGGCCCTGTTATGAACGCAGACAGTTTGAGAGTGTGGAAGAAGTATACGAGGATAGAAAGCAAAAATTCACCCTCAAACGCTTTCTGGAAATGTTTCCCCCTGGAGTTGTCAAAATAAATGATAATATACACAGCAAAATGGTAGTGGTAGATCGAAAGAGGATTCTGATTACCTCTGCTAATCTAACCCAAACCGGATTATGGGAAAACTATGAGGTTGGGATTTGGGCTGAAAACGAGAGTCTTGCTGAAGAAGGTGCCAGTTATTTTGAAATGGTATGGAATTCCTTTGAAAGTGTTGAATTAACCGAAGAAATGCTCGATGCAAAAAACTCCTGGTTGGCCATCATGAAAAGAAAGGAGGAAAGAGGAAGAGATGAAATCTGAAAATCGTGGGAATTCCATCATCTTTGACGATATTGGTAGCTTTCCTCTTCCCGAAGGTATAACAAAAGAATGGGTAGAAAGGGCTGTCAAAGACAACGAAGTTGAGTACTTGAAAATGGTGGAAAAAGCTTTTCTTATGAAAATAAAGGCTGGTATCGAAGTTCCCAACTATCCTCAGTTTCAAGATATGGTTCAACAATTTATGAATATAATAGAAAGAGAAGAGAACTGGGTAGAACCATACCTGATACCTGAGAACAAAGCGGAAATTCTTGAACTGAAGGCTATTAAAGGAATGAAGTACTCAGACGAACTTCGGATGTGTGTTACAGGACCTTTCGAATTATTTTATAATAAATTCGGAGAGACCATATACCCTGATGTTCTCATGAACCTCGCTTATTCCTTGAGAAATTTCATCAAAAACGCTCAAAGAAGTGTGAATGTTAGTGTGGTGAGCATTGACGAGCCGAGTCTTGGTCTTAATCCTCAATTACAACCAGAAGAAGACTTGATAAAAGATGTAATGGAAATTTTTCATTTTGATAGAATAGACGTACAGATTCATCTTCACTCTCCAGTCTTTTACACCTATTTCCTTGAAGTCAAGGCTATTGATGTCATAGGAATCGAAAGTGCATTGAATCCCATGAATATTGAATTCGTTGATCCAGAAATGATAGATGATGCTGGAAAACATCTGAGGATAGGAATAGCAAGAACCGATATCGATGGTCTGATTTCTGAATATAACTCTACTCATGGAGTAAACTTGTGGAAAGAGAAAGAGAGAATATCCAGTGCTATTTCTACCATGGAGAGTGTGTCAATCATCAAAAAAAGGCTGATGAGAGCGTATGACAGATTTGGGGTGCTCCTAAGATATATCGGGCCTGATTGTGGCCTTGGCTCATGGCCAACCCAGGAGAGTGCTATTACATTACTAAGCAATGTTCGAAAGGCCCTAGATGAATTCAGAAAAGAGACCAGCAAGAATAAATAAAATCAAGGAATAGAAAGAATGGTGGAGTTAATGGAAGACTACGATACTCTGTTACAGGTCCTTAAATTTGGACTTCAACTGGAAAAAAGGGGGATGTCTTTTTATTCTAAATCTTCTACCATGATAGAGGACCCTGTTGGTAAACAGACTCTCACTTTCCTTGCAACAGAGGAAGAGAGGCATTACAAGTTTATTAAGGGGATATTCGAAGATATCACCAGTACCAAAGGAAAGGATATATCAGTGTCTTTAGATACCTTACATGAGCCGACTCTTTTCCCTCCACTGCCTGGGTACATCACCAGGGTAAGGGCATCAGAAACAGATATAGAAATTCTATCACAGGCAGAAAAACTTGAAATAGAGTCCAGAGACTATTATCTCAAAAAGGTAAGAGAGGTTGAAGGGAGGAAAGCGAAAAGAATTCTTGAGATACTGGCCAGAGAGGAGGAAAAACATTACAACTGGATTAAGTACCTCAAAGATCACGTAAGCGGAGATGGATACTGGATGGGGATCGACAGTTATTTTAGCCTTGATGGAGCGTAATTCTGTAAAAACAAGAGATGAGATATTTTCAGTTAATAAAAAAGAAACAAAGTTTATTAATACCTACACCAATGTTAGAACGGTGGAGACATGAAAGTAGTTGACCTCACTAGACATGCCATCAAAGATCTGATAGATGTAGAGCAGATTTGGATTGAGACTGCTCCATCTTTCGAACTTGAGGAGGATCGGGAAAAAATTCTGAAAAAAAAGCTTTTAAAAGCTAAAGAGCGGATAGAAAAAATATACAGCATATATTTTGAAAATCTTGAAGGGGACGATTAAAATATCTTTTACTGAGGTGCACCCATGAATTCCATTCCAGATACTTATGGAGCCGATACAATACAGGTTCTTGATGACCTCGAAGCTGTAAGGAAACGCCCTTCTATGTATATAGGTAGTGTGGGGATTCGAGGCCTCCATCACCTCATATATGAGGTTGTGGATAACTCAGTAGATGAGGCCCTTGCGGGTTACTGTAGCATCATTTCTGTGACCCTCAATCATGATGGCAGTGTTACAGTAGAGGATGATGGGAGGGGTATACCCGTAGATGTTCATGAAAAATATGGAAAACCAGCTGTTGAAGTGGTTTTGACAAAACTTCACGCTGGTGGAAAATTTGATAAGAAGATCTACAAGGTCTCTGGTGGGTTGCATGGTGTTGGACTGTCTGTTGTGAATGCCCTTTCAGAATTCCTCGAAGTCAGAATTTACCGAGACGGAAAGGAATATTTTCAGAGGTATGAGAATGGAAACCCTGTCACAGAGCTAATTGAAGTAGGTAAGACCAGTAAACGCGGTACTGTGATCCGATTTAAACCAGCTTCTGAAATTTTTGAGAGTATAGAATTCAAGTTCGATATAGTTGCCCAGAGACTTAAAGAACTGGCATACCTTAACAGGGGATTGAAAATCCAACTAGTAGATGAAAGAATAAACAAGAGGCAAATTTTCTACTATAGGGGGGGAATTAAATCGTATGTAGAGAGCCTTAACCGGAATAAAACTCCTCTTCATGAGATCATCTACATGGATGGTGAAAAAAATGGTATCCAAGTAGAGATTGCCATGCAGTATACTGAATTCTATGCTGAAAATATATTCTCTTTCGCCAACAACATCAACACGAGAGAAGGAGGTACTCATTTAAGTGGATTTAAAGCAGCCCTCACAAGAACCTTGAATGAATATCTAAAAAAGCACTATTCAAAAAAGAATCTGTCTCTGGCCGGACAAGATACACGAGAGGGGTTAACAGCCATAATAAGTGTCAGATTGCCAGATCCGCAGTTTGAAGGTCAGACAAAGACCAAACTGGGAAACAGCGAGATAAAAGGGATAGTGGAGAACATAGTCAATTCACAGTTAATGGAGTACCTAGAACTGCACCCCAATACGGCAAAAATCATCATCGAGCGATGTCTTACTAACGCCCGAGCTCGAGAAGCAGCAAAACGAGCCAAGGAGTTAGTGAGAAGGAAAGGGGATCTCGATTCTACTTTACCCGGGAAACTTGCAGATTGCAGCACAAGAGACCGTAAGAGAAGTGAGCTATTTATTGTGGAAGGAGATTCAGCAGGAGGATCTGCAAAACAGGGCAGAGACAGAGAATTTCAGGCCATATTACCATTAAAAGGAAAAATCCTGAATGTGGAAAAGTCTAGGTTAGCCAAAATTCTGAAAAATGATGAAGTAAGGGCCATAGTGTCTGCTATTGGGGCTGGAATTGGAGATGATTTTGATATATCCAAGCTTAGATACGGAAAGATTATTATAATGACCGACGCTGACGTTGACGGGTCTCATATCAGGGCTTTACTCTTAACCCTCTTTTATCGATACATGCGACCATTGATTGAACTTGGATACCTGTATATAGCTCAGCCACCTCTTTACAGAGTCACCAAACGCAAAAAAGAGTATTACATCTATTCCGATAGAGAACTGAAAAAAGTTCTGGAAGAGATTGGTGAGGATGGTTCATCTATCCAGAGATACAAGGGTCTCGGAGAGATGAATCCTGATCAACTGTGGAAGACCACTATGGATCCCCAGAACAGAATGCTGTACCAAGTGAGTCTTGAGGACGCCATAGAGGCAGAAGAGATATTCTCTACCCTGATGGGATCTGAAGTTGAACCCAGAAAAAGGTTCATTCAGGATCATGCTGAAGAAGTAAGATATCTGGATGTGTGATCATGCAGATAGTTCCTGTTGATATTGTTGACGAGATGAAGAGTTCCTACATTGACTACGCCATGAGCGTTATAGTAGGAAGGGCTATTCCAGATGTCAGAGACGGGTTAAAACCCGTACAGCGTCGTATTCTATACGCTATGCATGAAATGGGGCTGTTGAGCAACAGATCCCATAAAAAATCTGCCAGAGTAGTTGGGGAAGTACTGGGTAAATACCACCCACATGGTGATACTGCTGTATATGATGCTCTTGTGAGGATGGCTCAGGATTTCAGTCTGAGATACCCATTAGTAGATGGTCAGGGGAATTTCGGTTCAATTGATGGTGACAACGCCGCGGCAATGCGATATACAGAAGTGAGGCTATCTAAAATAGCAGAGGAAATGCTCAAGGATATAGAAAAAGATACTGTCGATTTTCTACCAAATTTTGATGAAAGCCTTAAAGAGCCAGAAGTACTACCCTCTAGAATTCCAAACCTGATAATAAATGGTAGCTCTGGAATTGCTGTAGGAATGGCCACAAACATCCCCCCTCACAACCTTCGAGAGATTGTGGATGCCACTATTTCGCTCATTCAAAACCAGAATACCACTCTTGAAGATTTGATGGAGATTGTTAAGGGACCGGATTTTCCCACGGGCGGAATTATCTATGGAAAAGAAGGTATACGAAAGGCCTACAGAACGGGAAAGGGTAAGATTGTTGTTAGAGGAAAAGCTGTACTAGAAAAGGACCGTATAATAATAACAGAGATTCCCTACCAAGTTAGTAAATCAAGGCTTATTGAACAAATAGCTGAGCTTGTAAAAGAGAAGAAACTGGAAGGAATTAAAACCATCAGAGATGAGTCTGATCGAAGAGGAATACGTGTGGTTATAGAACTGAAAGGTGCCAGTCCTGAAGTAGTTTTGAACCGTCTATTTAAATTTACCAGCCTTCAGGTAACTTACGGGATTATTAATTTGGTACTGGCAGATGGTAAACCTCGCCTCTTGAACCTTAGAGGATTGCTTCTTGAATTCATAAACCATCGTAGGATTGTAATTGAGAGACGGACTAAGCACGATCTGAGAAAAGCTGAAGAGAGACTGCATATTGTTGAAGGATTAAGAATTGCCCTTCAACATATTGATAAAGTGGTAGAGTTGATCAAAAAATCCGGGGATGTAAAAGAGGCTGAAAAAGGACTTATAGATACTTTCAATCTATCCATAAAACAGGCACAGGCCATTCTGAATATGAGGTTACAGAGACTTACAGCTTTAGAAACAGAGAAACTTGAAGAGGAATTCAATAAACTACAAAAAGAGATTGCTGAATATAAAGCTATTCTGGCTGACAGAAGAAAACTGGACTCCATCATTATCAATGAGCTGAAAGAGATACGAGAGGCTTTTGGAGATGAAAGAAGGACAGAAATAACTCTGGACATTGAAGATCTCTCAACAGAAGATATGATATCCAACGATGAAGTTGTGATTATTTTCACTGAACGGGGATATGTCAAACGGGTACTTCTCAGAGATTACAGACTTCAAAAGAAGGGTGGGAAGGGAGTTATAGGAACTGGCACAGAAGATGCCTTGACCTGCTGTATTCCTGCCCGCAACAGAGATACACTGTTACTATTTTCCTCCGGAGGTAAGGCTTATTCTCTACCCGCATACGTAATCCCCAGATATGACCGATATGCAAAGGGTCACGCTATAAACAATCTGATTTCCCTCTCAGAAGATGAGAGAATCATAGCAGGTCTTGCCATCCATGGGTTTGAGAACGGCTATGTAATGATGGCTACCAGAAATGGGAAGGTCAAGCGAGTGAAGCTCTCGAAATTTGTGAATGCCAAAAGAGCTGGCATCATAGCCTTTCCAGTTGAAAAGGATGATCTCGCTGCGGTGACTTATGTCGAGGATGGGGATGAAGTGATAATATCCACTAAACATGGAAAAAGCTTGAGATTTTCAGTAAGAGATGTGAGGCCTATGGGGAGAGTAGCCATGGGAGTGAGAGGAATCAGACTTCAGAGTGATGATACAGTTGTAGGTATAGACAGAGCAGAAGAGGGAGATACTCTTCTTTCTCTAACAGAAAAAGGCTTTGGAAAAAGAACTCCAATAGAAGAGTATACTCTCCACAATCGTGGAGGAATGGGTGTCAAAAACATTCTAACTGGACGAAGGAACGGAAGTGTTGTTGCTTCATTCTGTGTGAAGGATGATGATGAACTACTTGTATTCACTCCGACTGGGTATGCCCTGAGAACACCTGTAAAACAAATACCTGTGATGGGCAGAGGGACCAAAGGCGTGATAATAACAAGGGATGGTATACAGAGAGCTATCGTGATGTGAGATGTTGAAAAAAGAATGATTATACGAGTTATTAGACAGATGTCCTTTCAATGTAAATGACCCTATCTGGTTTTTAATATGATTTATCATGAAGCTCTCTAAAAACTGTTTGATTAAAAAAAATAAAATTATTAATTCATAAAAATAAACCGATAAATTGATAAATAATTAGCTATAAACCTATGTCCAATAAGAGAAAGGATAAAAGAAAGGGGGTGTAGATATGGGGCTTGCTGGTTATATGATAGTATGGCTGGCCTGCTATATTGCAACGCTGGCTACCTCTGCAAGAATGCAATGGAAGACTGTATTCAATTTCATGTTAGCTCTGGGATTCCTGCCCATTGGAGTGGTCATATTAGAGCTACTGTTTGGAACTACTGGCTGGTTCGGGGCAATAATTGTGTTCACTGTATCTCTCGTTTCTATCGGTATCGCAGTTCCTGTAGTAATTGCCGGGGTGTATGAGACGACAAAACAAAACGCGGGAATGCCAAATGATGTCAGAGAATAATGAAGAGTTTAAGGTTTACAGGTAGAGGTTCCTATGTACGTGAGAGAATATTTTAAAAAAAAGATTGGCAGGATTTCCCTGCCAGATAATTTTTTGTTTTATATCTGGCTATTTGTACTAATAGTTTTAATAGAAGTGGGGGCTTACGGGATAGTTCAGATTCATACAAAACCAATAATGCCCACTCAGCCATTTGAGAGCTATGCAGGCGTTCCATGGAGACTCCTTGTGGCTACTTATGTTTTCTTTGTGGTTTCTACGACAGGACTCTGTATAGTTTCAAGCCTTGGAGAAGTCTTCGGATTTATTCGCTTGAAGCCGGTAGTGAGAATGGGGCTTCTTCTTGCCCTTGTGACAATTCTAGTGGGTCTCATGATTATTGGTTTAGAGATTGAAAGACCTTTTAGGGCTCCATTTGCCTTTTTAGCCCATGTAAACCCATATTCTCTTATGTTCTGGATGATCATGTTTTACGCTTTATATATGGTATTTCTGATAATTGAAATGTGGTTCATCCTGAGAGATGATATCATACAACTATCAATTCGATCACCTTCCTCACTAGGGAGGTTTCTGTACGGGCTGATTTCATTAAAATTCCTAGAACCAGTTGCAGGATCTTACAGGCCCAAATATCGGAGAAAATTGGAACACGAATTTGCAAAGGTATTGGGATTCATAACAGTATTCGTTGCCATCATAGCACACAGTAACCTAGGAGCTGTATTTGGAGTCACGTACCTTCCTTTCTGGCATGGACCTCTAATGCCTATATACTTTATACTCTCTGCCATCATCTCAGGAGCCGCGATTCTGATGTTTTCAAGCATAATTACTTTTTGGGCAAGGGGAGTTAAAATCAAAGGAAAAATTTATGATTCTATACAGATGCTTAGAGTGGTACTTGGATTTGCTTTGGTAGTCGATCTGTTCTTCATCGCTTGGAAATTTGTGTCCAAATTCTACTTTCCTTCTCCAGTCACAAAAGAAGCTCTCGAGATATTTCTTTATGGGCCTCTTAAGATTAACTTCTGGGTGTTCGAGCTTGGAATTGGAACACTTATACCAATACTAATCTTGGCTATTCCTATAACTGGAAGAAGTGTCAAATGGAACCTTGCAGCCTCAATCATGACAATAATTGGAATTTTCGTACTGAGATATGATCTGGTTATTGGTGGCCTCTTGGGAAAATCGATCTCTGGCATAACTTACCAAATGTATAGCCCACACGTGTTTGAAATCATGGCTGTGGTAGGATTTTTTGCTCTAACAGGACTGATTTATACCATTGGTATAAAAATCCTGCCCATTTTAGGCACCATGGAAGAGAAGACCGGGAGGGGAGAATAGTTGAAGATTACAAGAAGAGAGCTGTTGACGAGAACTATAGTCATCGTCCTCGGAACTGGAATTTCTTTTAAATCAACTAGGGGAGTAGAGGAAGAAAAAAATCTCGTAATGTGTATAATCCCGGATAAGTGCATTGGGTGTGGAATGTGTGTTAAAGCCTGCAAAATTGAGAACAAAATCCCTGTTGAAAAACCCATCTCCAGGACATGGATCGAAGGGTACGAGATCAAAATAAAAATCCCTTATTCAGAATCTGATGTAAAAAAGATAGTAATGAATACCTCGAAGAATCCTTTTTTAACTTATAAATGGGGAGATGGAGAGCATTTTTTTGTACCGAAACTTTGCAATCAGTGTCAGAAAGCTCCATGTGTCAGAGTATGTCCTGTAAATGCAAGATTTTATACTGCTGAAGGAATAGTCTTGGTGGACAAAAATAGTTGTATAGGGTGTAAATACTGTGTAACTGCATGCCCTTATGGTGCAACCTATCTTCATCCTGATCAAAAAGTGACAGATAAATGCACATACTGTTATCATAGAATCAAAAGAGGTTTCTCACCAGCATGTGTACAGGCCTGTCCAACTGGAGCAAGAGTGTTTGGAGATATAAACAATCCTTCGTCTGAGGTTTCTAAAATACTTAGAGAGGGGAGTGTGGATGTCCTTCTTCCTGAGGAAGGGACAGATCCAAAGACATTTTACATCGGATTGGAGAACAAGTTTATAGTGGAGCACTCAATTGCGACAGGAGAGGAGATAAATGAATGACGAGGGGGACATTAAGAAAAAGGCTATTTTCTTTGGATTTGTACTGGTTGTTTTTGTAGCCGCAGGTATAATTTTTTACGTTTTCTATCTATCTCCTCCAATTGAAAAAACATATGTGCAAAAATGGATGGAAATCGAGGCTAGTCGACTACCTCAATACGGCTCACCAGAACTCTGTTCAAAATGCCATTTTGAGCAATATAGTCTATGGATTGAGAGTGAACATCATAGCTCGATTCAGTGTGAAAACTGCCATGGAATTGGTATGAAACATATTGAAAATCCATATGATGGTAACTACATGCCACGAATAGATACTTCAAGGGAGTTTTGTGGCATATGCCATGAATCGATCCCTCCAAGAGATGAGTCTTCTGCAATAAAAACCGTCAATCTCTCAACTCACAATCCTGAGTACTCCTGTATACTGTGTCATCTTCCTCATAGAACATAAACATGAAATGTAAATTGTAACTAACATTATGAAAAGAGAAAGGTATGAATCTTGGGAATGTCCTAACTGTGGAAATATAAATAAAAAGATTGGTCCTATTTATAAGTGCGAGCTTTGTCTCAAAGAGTACAAAAGGGTAGGTGAAGGGCTAATTGAGGTCAAAAGAGTTCATAAGGGTTATATTCTCATGGTGTTACCTATTATCTTGATAATTGCTGTTTTTTTATCTTTTATTTCTATTGAATATTCTTCAAATCCCCGGATCTGTGAAGTATGCCATGTAATGGAGTCTTATTTTAATGCATGGAATGAGTCCACTCACAGGGATGTGAAGTGCTACAAATGCCACTACGGGGAAGGGGTAGAGAATTTCCTCGAAGGGAGTTTTCACTCACTCTCTGTGGTCTTACCACGTTCTACTCCATTTAAATTCCTGGGTGCTAATATATCCGATGAAAATTGTATACTGTGCCATAAAGATGTTTTTTTAATTGGCGACGTGGCATCTGAGATCGGGGGGAAAACTATCTATTTTAATCACTCTCGACATCTGATGGAGTATAAACGAGGAATAATTAAGCTTAACTGTGTGAGCTGCCATTCTCAAATTGTGGTAGGTTCTCATATTGCGGTTACCAATTCCACCTGTCTGATATGCCACTTCGAACATACACCCTCTGGCTTTCCAGTCTCTGGGTGTCCTTCCTGCCATCCATATCCCTCTGAAAATCTGATGTACGGTGGAAAAACATTCTCCCACAGCATTCACGTTAACCGAGAAATACCCTGTGAGATGTGTCACTCCAATATCTCCATAAAGAAGGGGATAATGGACGAGAAATGTGAGATTTGCCACCCAGATGCTAATATGACTGAACTTCTCAACCTCTACGAAGTCCATGGAGTCCACGTTAACACATACAAAGTGAAATGCATACAATGCCATCCTGAAATAATTCACAAACCGGAAGTAAAAAAAGATACGTGTAAAATATGTCATCCAGAGAGATAATATTTGACTCTCATGATGTGTCAACTTTGTTTTTTATCCAGATATAGATATGTTGTTATTTAAGAGTCGAAATGGAATGTTAAGTTATCTTTATTGTTGAAACATTCAGCTAATCATTAAACAGTTAATATTTGATATAACGACAGATAATGAAATTTAATACAAAACGCAAGCTTAATTAATGTGGTACTGGTATAGAAGATAATATAAGGTGGTTTCAGTGATATTATCACCGAAAATGCTGGTATCTTTCATAATTGTTTTCCTCATCATAATAGGGGTGGGTGTCTACGGGACATATGATTACATTCAGAATGACCCTGCTTTTTGCAGATCTTGCCACATAATGGAATCTGCATGGGAAAAGTGGTCTGAAAGTCCTCATAACAACGTGACATGTCATAAATGCCATGAGCAGAGTATGAAGGAGAGCATGGATCTGTTGTACAAGTATGTGATAGAAAGGCCTGAAGAAGTTTCTCGCCACGCCATTGTTCCAAACGAACGCTGTGAGAACTGTCATTTCTCCCATTCAGAGAAATGGCCTTATATAGCCGATACACCCGGCCATAAAAAGCATGTTGAGGATGAGGGCGTAGAATGTATCACATGTCACGCTCCTACCATACATGTATTTAAACCACTCAGTAGCACATGCGATCAATGCCATGATCAATTTTTACCACCAAAAATGCACTTTCATTGTCTGACATGTCATGAGTTTACAGTTCATGGAAAAACATCTCTCCTTCCAGAGAAAACTGTATGTGAGAAGTGCCACACAGACAGAGAATATAAACCTATCATGAGTATCACAACAAATGCGCACTCTGGTAAAGACTGTAAGACGTGTCACAGACCTCATGAATCCATTAAACCATTACCATGTACAGCGTGTCATGAGGTGCCTATTGAAGGGTTACATGGAGTCACTGCTCATAGAGGGGCGTGTTCTTCTTGTCATCTCCCACATCAAGAGAGGCCTGTCCGTCAGATATGCCTCACCTGCCATGTAGACAAATCTGTTCACAAATCAGAGGTATTAGTCTGCACCACCTGTCACAAATAGTCCAACACAGAGGTTTTTACAAATTTTTGTAATTCTATATACGGCATAGAGAGTACCTTTTTTGAAAGTAATTGTTGGGATTATAGGTAAATTCCTTTACTAAAATTATGTCCAACTACACATATACAAAAAATGCAATGAGAAGTTTTCACCACATTTGTACACTTCACTTGAATTTTAATATTTCATAAGAGTAATCCAGGGGGAAACCTACAGCTAAAATTATACATAAATGGGAGAAGATATTTATTACTCATGTCTTACGCTAACAAACTGTAATATAACCTTATTTTCTGGAAAAAGGCTAACAGGAAGTGTATTTTAACTTAAATTAAGAAAAGTACTGTGAAAAGAGTTAGTTACATTAATTCATTCTTCTGAATGACACAATATTACTCCTTTGGAGAGAATGAACAAGAAAGATTCTGGAACGAGAATATAATATTTCAAAACAGTAACGCAGGGATTAACATTAAAATAACATGGTAGATATAGTAATAGAGACTGTTAAATCTAGAGACCAGCCTAGAGACAAGAACTCTGGAACATATAATTGTGATTGCTCAACTTCTGGACCATATTGAGAGCGTGAATTGTTATTAGAGTATGCTAATAGATTGGTTTTTCTGAAATAACTCAATTTAAAATAAAGAGAGGGCATAAAAAGTAAGATTACATGCCCTTTGTTTATTCAATTTCATCCTTCACCATTTCCTTCTACTGCCTGATGCTCAGTAGATTCCCATATTGGTGGTTCTTCCCAAGGGGGGAGTACCTTGACAAAAATGAACAATAGCACAAATGGAAGGATAAATATGGCTACGGCAGTCAGAAGGCCCTCGATCCCAAAGATGGGGAGTATGTAGGTTGAAAACCCTCTGAAACTCTTGGATAGCATTTGCCCGCCAATGACCACATTCCATCTCATCGCAAGTACGCCTATCATCGCAAGAAGTGCCGCAAAAATATAGAAGATCTTTCTGATGGTGGCTCTGAAAAGACCTGTTTTTGCCATAACGAGCAGGAAAATTGGCACTATAGTCCCAAGGAATATCTGAATTACGATAAAGGAGAGGAAAAGCCTATCGTTTATCAGAGTGAGAATGGCATCTATGCCCTCTTCCTGAACATATACCAGATGGGCAATTTCCATGAATTCTAGGCTGAGATCCAGAACATAAGTATACAGGAGATAACCTGCTAATGTGTCTGTACACTTCATGTCGAGCTTTTTGCCTCTGAGCTTAGTGCTCGCCATATAGATAAGAAGAACAAGGGCTATACCTGAGACCATGGCGGAAAAAAGAAAGATTATTGGCATGAGGGGAGAACTCCACCAAGGATTTGCTTTAACGCTACCAAAAATGAAACCCACATAGCCGTGAAGGAATGCTGCTGATGGAAGGCCTATAACAGTTATTATCCCTACAAGTTTCTCATCTTTTTTCAGGGCTTCCTTACTTATATCGTAATCACCCATAGTCAGAAGGCGATAGAGGAATCCCTTCAGACCTCTTTTAGTTCGAGCCCATTTGACAACATCTTTTCTGTAATCGTATCCTATCTCGAGGAGGAGGACTATAAGGAGATACCATGCATAAACAAATCCAAAACCTGCCATAGCTGATGAGAGGTGGGGAGTAAACATAATTTCCAAAGCTCTTTCTGGATGACCAAGATGAGCAACAAGAGGTAAGGGAGCAGCGAGGAGAAAGGCCAGTGCTGTAAGGAGGGCTAGCCGATATGTCGGTTTCACAGCCTCAACTTTAAATACTCTTTCCAATGAGGCCACAATAAAAGCACCCGCCACCAATCCTGTAATGTAAGGATAGAATACTATAAGAATGCTCCAGTTAACCTCAATTTCATTAGGATACACATATCCCTGGACCTGCTGTAATGCCTGCCACAACAATTCACTCATCTATCTCACCTCCGCACCATCTATTCCAAGGTAGAACACTTTTGGCCTTGTCCCTGCTTCTGGCTTCAGGACATCCACTCGATTCTCATCAAGAATTCTATTAATCTCATCATCTGGATTCTTCAAATCCCCGAATTTCCTAGCCCCTACAGGACATACCTCAACACAGGCTGGTTTTAGACCTTTGGTGATCCTGTGATAACACCACGTACATTTATCGGCAGTGTTCCTTCTGGGCTCTCTTTCGCCATGTTTCGGATACAGGTACCTGGCACCATATGGACATGCCTGAATACAGTATCGACATCCAATGCAGTATTTCTCATCCACCAAAACTACACCATCATTGGTTTTATATGTGGCCCCTACAGGACATACCTGCACACATGGAGGGCGATCACATTGATTGCATAATTTTGGAACATAATAACTCTTCCGTATCTCTTTTTCATCGTATATCACAGGAAAACCATTAAACCCTCCATTCGGAGAGTCAACTTTTACTTCTTCCTCACCATTCAGCCAAACATACCGTTCTACCCACGTTCTGAAATAAAAGGGTTCTTTTGGGACATCATTTTCTTCCTTACAAGCTACAACACATCTTCCACACCCAATACATTTTGTTGAATCGACCACAAAGGCATAATAATGCTGATTCCAGTCATAGTCCCCGCCAGGATGATGAGTCGAGGCATTTTCTTTTGCTGATACAGTCTCGATAAATTTTTTGAAAGAGAGACCAAAAAACACCACAGGGATTATCTTCCCAAAGTTTTTTATGAATTCTCTTCTTGTTGATTTCATACTCTCCTCTCCTTAATCAAACCAGGGGTAATGGGGATTATGACAGGTCACACATGTGAAACCATTTCCATGGCTCTCAAGATTTATCTGGGGGAAACCTTCCGGTCTTGAGGGATTTTCATTATGACAAAGACCACAGAACTCCCTTGTGGCATTAACTTCAACCTTACTACCTCCAGGATCATCAACATGATATTTCAGAGGACCGTGGCAGGATTCACAGTTGACTGTGCTGTGTTTTCCGGTAGTCCAGGCCTTATATTCCGTTTGATGGCAATTCGAGCAGGAATATGAGCCGGCATGCTTGACAGAGAGGTTCATTATCTCACTGACCGAATCGCCACGATACCAGCCGTATTCCCCAAATGAAGGGGGGACAATAAAGCTCCTAACTATCAGAAATATTATTGCAATCACGATATAGACCATTGCCACCCTAACATGGATTTTTCTCATGTCATATCCTCCAAATAAATAACAAAGACCCAAGCTCACTCTAAACGATGCATATATTAATTTTTCGAAAATGGATTTATTACATAAATATTTCATGCATTATTAAATAGGATAATTTCTATATCAAACAGACTATACAGGTGATTTTTAAAAAATATATCTTTACCGATGATTCTATAAATCTTAGGTGAAAAAAAGACTAAAAAACATACCAGAGGGCGATAGGTAAAATATAAAAGATAGAGAGACAGCACTTAAAGTATAATCACAAACTCTGATCACACAACCTAAAATGAGAATGGATATTTCTTTAATTGGCCTTAAAAATTACTGGAAGTATCACAGAACTGTATTAGAGCTGTTGTAAAACTATGTTTTACAAATTGTCAGTTTTTGCTGACAATATCCAAAATTAATCCTGATGAATGCTACGAACAATCATCACATGACTGCTATAAGATACACTTTAGGATATATCCAACACACAAAACAGGGTCACCTAACAAAGGACAGGTTACTTTTTAATAAATGGATAAAGAGCTAATACACCTGAAAAACCAAAAAGAATTAAAAAGCCCCAGATATCAGCTGAAAATGCTCTGTCGACTGCTATAGTCATCAAAATAAGGGCTAAAAATTTTGTTGCCAGATGGCTTTTACTCGAAAACGATTCCGTAGATTGTAAAGAAGAGCACCGCCGCAATGGTTATCACCCCGAGGATCACAGCAATGGGTCGCTTTTTCAGATTTACCTCAGTATTCCTGTCAATAAATGGAACAAGAATCAGCAGAAGCTGGAAAAATACCATAGAGATCACTATACCCATTGTCTTGGCTTTAATGGGCCCAATATCCCATGTCCAGAATTTCAGAAAGCCATAAACGTAAAGGAAGTACCATTCAGGAAATATGGGTTTTGGCGTTTCAAACGGGTTCGCTGGATCTAGGAGACTGGCTGGAAAAATAGATGCAAGGAGAAATATACTCGCAGCCGTAGTAAACATTATTACAACTTCTCTGAGCAGAAAATTCGGAAAGAACGAAAGACCTCTAACTCTCATCACAAATACCTCCCGGAGATCCCATGTATTCTAACCAATAAAAAGTGGATTCCCAGCAGCAGAGCAAGGGTGAGGGGTAATATGATGGTGTGGACTGCGTAGAATCGCGAAAGAGTATTGGGTCCAATTTCACCTCCACCCATCAACAGTTTTCCTACATAAGGTCCAACTACTGGAATGCCTGAGGTTATCTGAATTCCAATCGTCGTCGCCCAGTACGCTAACTGATCCCACGGAAGCAAGTATCCAGTGAAGCCAAACGCTGTGGTGATCAAGAACAGGACGACTCCTATTACCCAGTTAAGTTCTCTTGGAGGCTTGTAGGCTCCAGTAAAGTACACTCTAATCATATGGAGCATTACTGCTGCAATCATCATGTTTGCTGCCCAACTATGGACACTTCTGATGAAAGCCCCCATAGGTACTTCTTCCATGATATACCGCACACTCTCATAGGCTTCATCTGGTGTCGGTTTGTAATACATGGCCAAGAACATTCCAGTGATAACCAGTATTATGAAGCACAAAAATGCTATTCCACCGAGACAATAAACCGGATTTGTTCTAACTCCATCAGATACATGAGATGGGACAGGATGTCTAGCGATAGGTTCCCAGTATTTACTCAATTTAGTCCTTTTATCAATCCACTCGTAAAGCTGTTTCATCATAATGGGCACCTCAAGCATACATTGAAAGGGATTTTAGATACTCTGGATCCTCCCAACCAAGGGCGTAAACTCCATCATCCCTTTCCTCAATTGTTATAACTGGAAGAGGTTTCGGTGGTGGACCTGCCACCACATCGCCTGTTTCCGGATCGTAGAGGCCGATGTGGCAGGGACATATCATAAGGTCGTCATCTGTAAGTTCTTGAGAGACTATGCACCCGAGATGTGTGCATATGGCTCCATAGGCATGATAACCAGATGGGGTTCTGACGATGATAGCAGCTTTACCCATGAAATTGAAGTGTTTTGCCTCCCATACGTTGAGTTTCTCTCCTTTCTCAAGGACCTTAGTTTCTCCAGAGGTTACACTTCCAGTAGTTGTAGGCCAGAGGAACCTGATAAGAGTTCCAGTTATATCGATGGCAAGGATGGCTCCAAATATTCCTCCTATGAGTTTTAAGAAGTTTCTTCGTTCCATCTCAATCCTCCTCCAGAACTGTCACAAACTCATCATCAAGTAATCCTTTCACGACGGTGTAGACAATGGCTGCACCTGTGAAAAATATACCAGATAGAATCATACCAACTCTTACACTCATCTCATAAGGTGTCAGAGGCTGGGCAAGCAGATAAATGAGATACAAGCTTAAAAGGGCTGCTATACTTACCTCAACTATAAGAGCTATACTTCCAATTTTCACCGCTCTTGGGCTTCTCTCCACTTTCTCAATTTTCTCCACTATCATAATCCCACCCCCTATAGCCTCCAGTATCTAACAAAGAACATTGTAGCAAAAAGTATCAGGACGACCATGGTACCAACATCCCATGTGGGCATGTGAAAGCCCAGACTCTCATAACTAACTTCAGATTCGCTTGATTCCTTTACCGATGTTTGATCACCCAGTGAATCGATATATGCCACAAGTTCATTCAAATCGTTTTCACTCAGATCCAGCTTAGTGCCAGGTGGCATCCTCCCGTTTTCTATAGCATCCTTTGCAGCACTGCCCTGGCCAGCGATATTAAAATTCTCACCTTTCTTTCCATGGCATCCTTCACAGTATTCTACATAAAGCTCTTCACCTTTACTTTTGATTTCTCTGGGTTTTTCTATAAATCCCTCAAAAGAATAGTTATGCTGAAGGTAGTATTTCCCCCTTTCATTAAGCCTAGTATAATCTCCTGACACATGACAGAACGGGCAATTTCTGCTTTCTTTCGCACCGTATTCTGGAGTGGCAGAAACTACATAGACTACAAGAAAAAGAATCAGAAAGGGCAAGAAAACCTTCATTTTGTGAACCTCCTTAACAGCATAACTGTAGCAAAGGCTGCAATTATGATTGAGAGCTCAAAACCTGGAACTGATTTAGCCTCTTCTTCAACCCCTAAGAGACTCTTCACTGCATCAATCTCGGCCTCAAGTCTTTCTATGTTAAACTCATGCCAAGTAACCGGAAAAGTATCCAAGATTTGCTCCGCTTTCTTAATGTTCTCTCCGTCTTTTCCTTCAGCTTTCATTTTGTTGATCAATGATTTAAGCTCAAAACTTTCTTTGAGTAATTCCTGTGCTTTAGGTGGGACTTCAGGATCTGCTCCAATATTTCCATTGTGACAATTCTGACAGATTTCAGCCATGTTAGTGGTCTCTGGGATCTTAAATCCATGAGGTAGATGACAGGTAGAGCAAGTTGGGGCTAATTCAACGTTCTCAAGCTTCTTATAATGCTCTGATAAAGTAAACTCCGCTAATTCTTTCTCATGGCATACACCACACGTCGAGGGAATGTTCATGTAATAAATTGAACTAGCGGGGTCTGAGGCCCTGAGAACCCCAGTATGTGCCTTTTCCTTATCCCTTGTTTCAGGATTACCTCCATGACACCTATCACAAGTTACACCACTGATTGCATGTTTTGACGAACTCCATTGAATGTAATTGCTCTTTGCCAATTTTGAAAGGAGGTCCTCATGACATTCAAGGGAACAGGATACACCCCTCTCAAGGTGTTCTTTTCTTATTTCATTGAACCTCATTTCTTCAGGTTTAAAAGCAGATACAGATTTATGGCAATCTACACAGCTGTTCTCGGCAGTAGCTACAGCAATAGATGCAACGAGAACTACCAGTATCAGGAATCTATTCAACCCATCACCTCCATAGTTATCCGAATGACCTATTCATCCCAAGCAGTTATCTAAATGATTGATTTAAATAGTTTTTGGAAATAAGGAATTTAGAAACAAAATTTGTTTACCTTATAATTTACTGATTTTAATTCATAGCTTTTACAGCACTATGTTTAGATGTGATAGATATATTGAAAGAGAATTACCTGAAATATCTCCTGAATTACAAAAATTCAATCTCATTATATGTTTCTAGATATCAGCCAATAGGATGTGTGTTAAGTCGCATCAATCCCAGAAAGCTTATTTACTTATCCAACAACTACCGTTGAGAGAGATGGCCAATTTGAATTTTATTGAAATGCTGGAAAAGGAACTTGGAAGAGACAGGGTGTATGAAGGGGTTAAATACACCAAACCCTATTCCTTTGATGCCTCTATATTCACTGGGAGTCCAGAGGCCATCGTATTCCCTGAATCTACCGATGAAGTGGTCAGAATCATAAAATTTGCAAGAAACCGTAAAATACCTGTCACCCCCAGAGGAGCTGGTACTAGTGTTACCGGAGCAGTTATTCCCGTAGCAGGTGGCATAATCATGGATCTTTCAAGGATGGACAAGATTATCTCCGTGGATCCAACAAGCCTGGTTGCTGTAGTAGAGCCTGGAGTAGTTCTGGAGGATCTTAACTCCCTTTTGAAGGATTACAATCTTCTATTTCCTCCTGATCCAGGGAGTAGCAGTGTATGTACTATCGGAGGGATGATATCCACCAATGCCAGTGGAATGAGGGGTGTTAGATACGGAACAACGAGAAACTATATTCTTGGGCTGGAAGTTGTTACCGGCAAGGGGGAGATAATCCAGACTGGTTCGATGGCCCTTAAAAACTCTGAAGGTCTGGATCTAACCCATCTCTTTGTTGGCACTGAAGGTGTGTTTGGCGTAATAACAAAAGCTTATCTCAGGCTATTGCCAAGAGAAATGGATATCGTCACCGCAACATCATATTTCAACAGTTATGAAGAGATTGCTGATTTCATAACAGCCCTGTATGGAGAAGGTGTCCTTCCACATATAATCGAAGTGATGGACCCAGGTTTTCTGAAAGCTGTTAGAGACATCTTTAACCTTCAGATAGAAGAGGGGATCCTTGTTCTGCTAGAACTTTCTGATGGAGATTTTGAAAAGATAAAGGATCATCTAGATGGATTTATCGTAGCTAAGAATGAAAGAGAGAGAGATGAATTATGGAAGATTCGGAGATTTGGATATCCAGCTGTATCCAATATTGCCAGAGGCTACAGAGCTGTACCTGTGGTAGAAGATGTAGCAGTGCCCATCTCAAAAATACCCCAACTTATGGATAAAGTTAAAGAATTATCGGATAAATATGGAATATTCAATGCATCCTTCGGTCATTTTGGAGATGGCAATGTCCACGTAACCACTTCTATCGATATTCATAACTCAGATATGAAAAATAATATGAAAAAATTCTATGAGGAATTTCACGAATTTGTGAGAGCTATAGGAGGAACTGTCTCTGCAGAGCATGGTATGGGATTGATCAGGGCAAGATACTTCAAAAAAGAGCAAATTGAGACTATAAAAGCTCTTAAAAAAGTTTTCGATCCAGATGGAATCCTGAATCCTGGAAAAATGGATATACCTGATGAGGTCGAGACTATCCTCGATTCTCCTCCTGATTTTCCAGATGGACTTGGAGAGCTAATAAAATGCACATTCTGTGGGTTCTGTCGAAAATGCCCCATATATGTGGTGACAAAAAATGAAGCATATACTCCTAGGGCCAAGGTCATAGCAAGCGGTTATGGTGGTAGTAGAGATATATTCCATTACTGTTCTACCTGCAAGCTGTGTGAAAAGGTCTGCCTGACCGGAATTGATATAGGAAATATGGTTCATTACTGGAGGAAGAATATTATGTTTCCAGAGAAATTTACCAGATTTGGAGAGAACATACTGGTTAAAAACAACCCATTTGGTGAGGAAAAGAGGCTAGATGATGCTTTTGAAGTGATAAAAAACAGAAAAAACACCCTACTGTATTTCGCAGGATGCATGGCAACATTGAGGGAGAAAGAGATTGCAAAAGCTACTATCTCATTGCTTAAAAAGCTGGGTATAGACTTCACCATGCTCGAAAACGAGCCATGCTGTGCGTCCATACTCCTACGAGTCGGTATGGACGATGTGGCCGAAAAAAATGCCAGAAAGCTCGTCGAGGCTTTTGAGAATATAAATCCTCCACTGATCGTAACATCCTGTGCGGGGTGTTATAAAACCCTTTCTCAGGATTTGCCAGCACTGACGGGTAGAGAATTCAATATTAAACATATTGTGCAATTTCTAGCCAGCGAGATCCCTGAGATGGAAAGTGACGATAATATCAGAATTACCTATCATGATCCATGTCATTTGGGAAGACATGCTGAGATATATGAAGAACCCAGAGAAATACTGAAAAAAATACAGAATATAGACTTTGTGGAGATGGAAAGGAACAGAGAGTACTCGTTTTGCTGTGGGGCTGGTGGAGGAGTGAGGGCTTATGATCCAAAAGTGAGTACTGCCATTGCAAGAGAGAGGATTAAACAGGCGAGAGAGGTTGGAGCAGAGAAAATAATAACTCCATGCCCTTTTTGTGTGAACAATCTGAACACCGGAGAAGAAGGTGTGGCAGAGGATTTCGTGGTATTTCTGGACAGGTTGTTAAAATGAGTTAATTCATTCCCATCCCCATTCTTATACTCATTCTTCCTATCTGCTGACCCTGCATTATGAGAAGTTCAAAATTGCTGAACTTTTTCGAAATCTTTTATCCATCCGGGATTTGTGTAGGCGGATCTCTCCTCATGAAAAAATTGAAAGATCTGAATATCTCACCAAACTGGAAAATTCCACTTTCTTATTCATTTACCTTTTATCTCTCTTATTAACGCTCTGACCTCACCAGCAGGGTCTGGCGAATTATAAACTCTTCGACCTACAATAGCAAAATCTCCTCCGTAAGAGAGAACTTTCTTTATCTCTCCTCCCTGTGCGCCAACACCGGGACAGATGATCTTTCTATCTCCAACAATTTCTCTGATGAGCTTGATTCTTTCTGGACGTGTTGCTGGAGCCACAACACCATCTGCCTCAACTTTAACGGCCATTTCAGCCATAGCTTGTGTATGCTCCATTATGAAATCCCTCGCTCCAGGATGACTCATTTCTGTTACCACGTACATCTCTGCATCAGAGGCTTCTGTCACATTTCTAATAGCCAGAAGCACATCTCTACCCACAAATCCATGAACTATTACACCCATTGCCCTATGTTCAAGGGCTGTTTCTGCAATTATCCTGCTGACATATGGTATATCCGCAATTTTGAAATCAGCAATTACATTTTGTACTTTACTTATTTCTGATATCACATCAATGGATGTATTCAACACTAGAGGATATCCAACCTTTATAGCATCCACATATTCCCTCGTTTTCTTTGCAATTTCTATAGCTTTTGCTCTATCCACCACATCTAGTGCTAGAATGATGCCTGTATTTTTAACAATCCCCATCCTCTCACCTTGTCTTAAACCACTCACTTTCCTTTACTACCTTCATACCCATAACCAAACCGGCCAGCATGTTAAAATAATACAAGACAAACCTCCACATTACCACAAATACACCCAAAAGAGAGGGTTTTACTAATGAAGCGAACATAACACTGGCACTCGTCTCAGCTAGTCCGCTACTCCCGGGTGTTATTGGAGCTAGAATCACAATATAGAGGAAAAGCTGTATGACCATCACCTGTATCAAACTAGCTTCAATTCCCAAGCCAAGAAGCAATACCCATGGTACTATAAGATCAAACACCCAGTATCCTACTGTGCCCAAGATACCAAGCATAATCTCTCCCTTTCCTTCTTTCAATAACACTTTTAGGGCTTTGTTAAGATTCTCCATTTCCTGTATCAGTTTATTACTGTAGTATTTCACATCCTTTCCCATCCTTTTGAGGATAAATGAGAATTTTCTGAATATTCTGTCAATTGACTCTGGTTTTACAACCCCAAGGATAAAGAAAAATAGCCCCAAAAATACAAAAAACAGGGCAATTATCAGCATATTTCGAAACAGAACATTTTTAGTAGAAAAACCCAGAATTAAAGTGGAGACGAGAGCCAGAGATATGACAAACAGAAAATCTAGCAACCTTCCACCCAAAATGATTGCAGTTGCCTCTCCGTAAGAGAGTCCTTTTTTTGAGAGCATGTAAATCCGGAGGGGTTCTCCTCCAATGGATGATGGAGTGATAGCAGCAACAAACAGACTTGGAACCAGAATTTCAAAAGACTCTTTCACAGTAACATCTTTTCCGATTCCTCTGCTGAGATATTTGATTCTAAAACTCCAGGAAGCCCAAGCCAGCAAATGAAAAATGATTGCAACAAAGAGAAATAGCATATTGAAGCTCTTCAACACTTCATATGTTGACCTGTCTACTGTCAGGAACAGAATAAGGGCGAGAGTTAGTATGCTAATAGAGATGGAAGTAAACATGAGCTTCCCTGTTTTACTCATTTCTCACACTCCGGCAATTCTTTCATTCATTATTCTGAAGGCCTCTACCGCCTTTTTCATAACCTCTTCCTCTACTCCTTCTATACTTCTACCAGCTTCAATCTCAATGAGAGTTTTTACCCCTTCTACTACCTCTTCCAGAATTGTCAGCATCTCTTCACTGGTTATCAGTCCTGAATACAGAGAAAAGAAAAAGGTTACTCCTGATTTAACCAGCTTCTTTTTGAAAGATGCATAGGTGGTAGAAATATTTTGTCTTGAAACTGGACTTATTGCAAAAGGAACCAGTTCATCAAAATTATCTCCGATCCATGTCATCTCCACTCTACCCATTGGATCTCTGAATTCGGAACATAAACGGGCCACTACAAGCTCTCTGGGTGTAAAATGGGAATATCTCTTTATAATACTCATTAACTCTCCATAGCTTTTTTTCTCAAGATGCTGGTAACGCCGGTACTTTACTCTCATATTTTCTTTTCTTTTTTTCACTATCTATTCACCTCAGGAATTAGATGAACAACAACCATCCCTAGATACGGAAAGATGGCAAGAGATATGAAACCTATATCGAATCCAAAATTATCCACGATATGCCCAATTATCGGAGGTATGAAAGCTGTCCCAAGCATACTGGACCCAAATACCAATCCCACAGCTGAGCCTCCCTGGTTTTTTGGAGCAAGTTCGTAGGCAAATAGAAGCCCAACTGGAAAGGTCATGGCAATTGCAAATCCTATGATGAAAAGAGCTAGGAGAGAAGATAGAGTCTGTATGAATACAAAAGCTGGAATGAAGACTCCGAGAAGAATAAATGAAATATAGTAGATTCTCTTTCGTCCGATTCTGTCAGAAAGCCATCCACCTGCTGGCTGGCCCATCACACCTGCTACCAGCACAATGGATGAAATCAGATCAGCATAAAAGATGTTGTAACCTGAACTGTAATAATAGGGAGGTAGAAAGGCCACAAATCCTCTCAGAATTATCCCTGGAATGAGTGAAGCAATGCAGAGTAACAGAATTTCCCGGGTGAAACTTCCCCACACACCTCCTTCTCCTGTCGTCTCTGGTTCCTGGGTGAACAGCCATACAGCCACCATAGCAACTATACCAGGAAGCATGAGTAACAGGATTCCAAGTCTCCAGCCAATAGCGGCGGCAAGAGCACCTACCACAATTGGTCCAAGAGAGGTTCCAAGATGGCCTCCCACTCCGTGTATGCCCATATACTTGCCTCTGTGATTTCTGAACATGTTGGAGATGAGAGACGTAGCTTGTGGATGGTATGTGGTCCCTCCCAAACCCATGAACATGGCTGCAAGAATCAGATTGATGAAGCTTTTTGCTGCACCAATGATTGGCAACGATATTATAAAAAAGGCAAGTCCCGCTATGATGGCTTTTTTCCTCACTCTATGGGTATCTGCATAATATCCCACAAAAGGTTGTAGAAGGGCTGTGGTAATGGTAGATGCGAAAAGTAGTATTCCTGCCATAAAATACGACAGGTTAAAGTCTTCGATGATGAGAGGTAACAATGGTGGAAGGACTATAAAATACAGATCATTGATGAGATGGGCGTAAGTAAGAGAGGAGATGGCCTTGTTACTGAATTTCATCTTATACCAAAGAGTTATAAATGTTATTTAAGGCTATGTTTTTATGCATAACCCTATTAACAACCCTGTGAAACGGTTAAACATCAGGGAAGGAATTACTGTAAAAGAGCTTGTAGATCAGATGAAAGACACTGCTTACAATGGACGGAGGTTGGGTGAAGCGGGAGAGATCTTTGAGGAGATGCTGGATAGCAAAGCAAAAATCTTCTTTTCTCTCGCTGGAGCTATGGTTCCCGCTGGATTGGGTAGTATAGTCTCCTCCATGATACAGAATGGTATGATTCATGTTCTGATAACAACTGGAGCCAATGTCGTCCATGACATCATTGAAGGGCTCGGCCTTTATCATCTCAAAGGCTCAGCCACATATGATGACCTCGAGCTGAGAACAAGAAACATCAACAGAATTTATGATGTTCTCCTCCCTCAGAAATCCTTTGAAAAAGTGGAAGAATTTCTGGGGAAATTGTTTGAGGAATTGGAAGGAGTATATTCGACTGCCTCCATTCTGAGAGTTATCGGGGAAAGATTAGGCAAGGATTCGATTCTCCACACTGCCTACGAAAACAGTGTTCCAGTGTACTGTCCTACTTTCTTCGATTCCATTGCAGGATTGCACTTCATGATCTATCGAAATGAAAAACTTTCTATAGATCAGTCTCTGGATGTAAAGGAAATGATCGATCACTGCTTTGAAAGTGAGAGAAAAGGAACGTGTATAATTGGCGGAGGAGTTCCGAAAAATTTTGTCCTCCAGTCCATGCTCCTCGCTGATGGTTTTGATTATGCAATCCAGATTACCACTGACACACCTCAATTTGGAGGGCTTTCGGGAGCAACCTTGGAAGAGGCAAAATCTTGGTGCAAGCTCAAAGAGGGGGCCAAAGCCGTTACTGTTTACTGTGATGCTACCATTGCCCTCCCTATGCTGTATGCCTATCTGGTAAACAGGTAATTTTTAATACGTTGGTGGTATGGAGGTATAACTGCGGAGGGTAGCATTATGGGAAGAGTATGGAAATTCGGAGATGATATTGATACAGATATTATAATTCCCGGTAAGTATCTGGTTATCAACGATCCTGAAGAGCTAGCAAAACATGCCTTTGAGAATATCAGGAAGGATTTTGCAAAGCACGTGAAGAGAGGAGATGTAATAGTGGCAGGAAGGAATTTCGGGAGTGGTTCGAGTCGTGAACATGCACCTCTTGCACTGAAAGGAGCGGGAATTGAATGGGTCATCGCCAGATCTTTTGCCAGGATATTTTTCCGAAATGCCATAAACATTGGCCTTGGTGTTATTGAGACGGATCATGTGGATGCAATAGACGATGGAGACGAAGTGGATGTAGACTTTGTAAATGGGAAAATAATAAACAGAACCAAAGACGAGGAATATGAGATCAAGAGGCTCCCTGAGTTCCTTACCAGAATAATCGACAAAGGTGGCCTCATCAATTTTGCAAAAGAGTTGGTGAGGCAATGAAAAAAATCGCAATTATTCCAGGAGATGGGATTGGAAAAGAAGTTATGGATGCTGCTTTAAGAGTTATTGACTCCTTGGGTATGGATTTTGAGATGGTAACCCTAGATGCAGGAGATGATGCCCTGAAAGAGCATGGTACGGCATTGCCTGAGGAAACTCTTGATAAGGCTAAAAAATCAGATGCAGTACTCTTTGGAGCTGCAGGAGAGACTGCTGCTGGAGTTATAATAAAGCTAAGGCAAGCTCTCAAAACCTATGTTAATCTAAGGCCAGCAAAATCCTATCCTGGTGTTAAATGTTTATATCCTGACGTGGATCTTGTGATAGTAAGAGAGAATTCAGAATGCATGTATAAAGGAATTGAATTTGAACCTGAAGCAGGAATGAGTGTTGCGATGAGGGTCATAACTGAGAAGGCTTCAAAGCGCATAGCTGAATTTGCATTTAAATACGCCAGAGATAACGGGAGGAGGAAGGTTTCCTGTATTCATAAAGCCAACGTGATGAAGAAAACATGTGGGTTGTTCAGAGACTCGTGCAGAGAAGTTGCAAAAAAATATCAGGATATTGAATATGACGAATATTATGTGGATGCGGCAGCAATGTTTCTCGTGTTGGATCCTAAGAGATTTGATGTGATCGTAACGACAAATTTATTTGGAGATATACTTTCTGATGAGGCAGCTGGACTTGTAGGTGGACTAGGGCTTCTTCCTTCAGCCAATATTGGAGATGAGAATGCCATATTTGAGCCTGTCCATGGCTCAGCACCAGATATAGCTGGCAAAGGAATAGCAAACCCATCTGCCATGATCCTGAGTGCTGCTATGATGCTGGAGTATCTCGGTTATAGAGACGAAGCAGGGCAAATTGAAAAAGCTCTGGAGCATGTTCTGCTTGAAGGAAAAGTTACTCCAGATCTTGGAGGGAACCTGTCTACGATGGGGATGGCCGAAGAAATAGTGAGGGAGTTACATTCCACGTAATACGTCAGTTAACCATTCTCTGATTCAACCCTGAAAAATCCCATACCATAACTGGACTTTGAGCCTGCACCTATTTCTTCGCCTATGGCCAGTAAGTTAACGGCAAAATCATCCATGTGTTCAACTTCCGCCTCAAAATACCCGGTGTACCCTCTGAAAGTCCGTTTTCCATGCCTTTTAGAGATATGGGGCAATTTGTGAGAATTGAGTTTTTGGGTCAATGTCCTGCTTTCACATAGGAAGTCCGGGATTTTACCCGCCCCATATTCGTTAGTGAAGAGAATGAGCCTTTTCCGAATCATTTTCAATAGAAATTCCAGAGAGATCTCTTCTTTTTCTAGGTCTATGGGTGTCCTGAAAAGTATCTTTAGTTTTTTTACACCCCTGTATTTGGTATAATCCACATTCCCCAGATTGATTTTTCTCAGATTCTCAACTATTATCGTTTCGCCATCATATACCTTTTTACCCACACACTCCACTACCTCAATATAGTATTTCGAGAACTTATTCAGCCCGAGTTTCCCCAGAAAGCGAAGGCCATAAATGAGATGGGGCAGGTATCTGTCATAGTATCCAAACATAAGAATGTCTAGGTTTAGAAAACCATCCTTCTCAACTGTGAGGGATTTTCCAAAAAATGGAGGAATGAATATAATAGGTCTCACAGGTTTCCCGTACCCTCGTTTTTGCTTCTCTTTCTCGTACATATCGTAATACAAACAGTCATTTCTCTGTCTACAGTCCAGGCAGTCAGGGTTGAGGTACCCACATATCGCTTTTCTTAAAACAGAACCAAAACCCCCTCTGAATTTGTTTCCCAGCCAGTATGGCAGTTGAAATCCCTTCGGGAAAACAAGTCTGGCCTTCAGTTTTGTTAATTCAAGTTTAAATTTATCACTCATTTTCAGAGTCCCCCATGAAACACAGAATGGATGGTCACCAAGATATTAAAATATTTTTACTGGTTTCATTTCTGGCTCCTTTTCATGGAGGATAGAGCTTTTACTTTAAGTTAGATTTACTTTTGTTACTGTAGCATTCTGCAGAATGTGATTGTGTTGAAAGCTCTATAATGACATAAGAATGTGAAAATCCTGTAAAACCCACATTCGTGATAACCATCCCATATACCACAGGGAATTAAATTTTTCATTGTTTGTTACATCGGGTTACCATGCTACTGAGGCCAGAAAAGTTGGAATTTTACTTTTATCAAGCAGAAACTCTCTGTCAAGATGTTTTGGCCGTCTCCATGACCTAACACCCCATTTAACCCCAAACCCGATCTGTTTTCCATCAATATTGCATATGGCATCAACTTCTGATGCGTTTTTCCAGAAGTAAACATCACAAACCCTTGATAGATGGGCAACAACGGTGGATTCAACAACCGTCTCTTCAAGAACTTCAATTCCTGTATATGCTCTGAAAGCATGGTAGATGGATGGATCAGTGATATGGATTTTTCTGTTCTTTCAAAAGAAGAACTCTTAAAAGGAGTATTATATTTCCTGCACACAAAAATTAAAACTTTCAAATCTACAAAATAACTCTTCTCTCACTACAATCTAAAATCATATTCCGTAATAGAGTACGTAAAAATTATTTTTTCTGCTATCCTGTCAATATACTTTTTCCCTTTAGACAGAAAACTCAATTTGTAGTTAAAAATTGGTTCCCCATTCTGAAAAGCCAGTTTGAGATGTTTATCATAGGGGATAACTCCAAAAATAGAATCGCCCCACCTATGCTTTAGCTTCGATGGATTGGTAGTTTTTACCATATTTAATATAAATCCATCATCATCAGAACCCATAGACTTGATCATTTTTTTAACACTCATAGCATCTTTGTAAGCTGGCCACTCATCAACAGACACTATGAACACTCTATCGGATACCGTTATGGGATATAAGGAATACTTGCTCATACCGGGGCCCACATCCAGAAATATATAGTCAAAATACAGTCTGAAATGGTTAATGGCTGCACCGAGCCTCTCCACGTCTATTCTCTCACCAAGGTTAACAAGAGATTCAGAAGGAATAACAGATACCTCTTCACCTGATTTCAATTTAATCTTTCCAGGAACGATATTCTCCAAATCAGAAATTCCGGCGAGATAATGGGTCATAGTAACCTCTGTCTTTTCCCCAAGAAACAGATGTAGGGTTGGAAGGGCAAAGTTCAGATCAATTAAAAGAACTTTTTTATTTTTCAACGCTAGACTGGAACCGATGTTGATAACCAGAGTTGTCTTCCCCACCCCACCCTTACCAGAAAGTATGCATATAACCTCTCCACCACCCTTTTTCAGAAGATGATATTTATCTATAATGCGCTTTAATTTATTAGAAAGCTCTGATAACTGCTGTTTCATTTTCACCACTTTTGTTGTGGAAAGTTCATATGCTCTTTACCGGTGGAGTATCAGCCTGTAAATTTACAGCTCATAATATCCGGGGAGACTTGAACTCAATTTTTTTCCTGATGGTTTCAACACCTCTCTTTTCAAAAAACACAATGAAACTTTCCATGTCCTCTGAGAGTTTATCGATGGATTCTTTATTTTTCTTAACTTCTTCTTTGAGGTTTGATAAAATGGATTTGATTTCTCTGATCTCTTCTGTGACATCTGGCCTTAGAGTGGTTCCTACTTTTCTGACTTTATCTACTTCATCCCGTAGTTTTTTTATTTCCTCATTCAGTTCTTTTTTAATAGCTTCAATATCGATCTTCTGGAGTGTTTCTTTTTCTACTTTGGCTTTTATCTTTTCAGTACTTTCATAAGCTTTCGTTTCCACTCCACTGAATTTCTTTTGTAGTTCGTCCAAATCCTTTTTTATTAGAATATACCTCTTCTCAATTTCGGTTATCCTTTTATCCAGCTCCTCTCTGGTCTTCTCAATAGTAGGAATGATCTCTTGAACAATTTTATTTAAATCTTCAAATAATTCATCCCATCTTGCCAATTTAGCCTCAATGTCAGTCACCATCCCATCTCACCGCTTTTTACTGTTTATTTTCAATCCTGTATTTGGAAATTAGATATGCTCCACGTGCTGAAGCAGTACTTGGGTTCTCAGGACATTTAATTGAAATTCCTGTACCAAGAGCTTCAGCCAGTTTTGTTGCAAGACGCTCTTTCAAACCCTCAATTTCGGCCATTCCACCTACAAGTATAAATTCCCTGTTCAGAACCTGCTTATACACAGAGAAGTGGCTTTCCGCAAGTTCTGGTAAGAACTCCAGACACATAAAGTCAACAAGTCTATCTAGATATCTGATTATTGGTCGTATAATACATTCGTCAATTCTAAAACTGAACTTCCCTCGTTCAAAAAGATGGACAGACTCCTGAACGTTTTCCCATTTCTTTAGATTAGCGTACGTCTCCTTGTACATTCTGGCGGTAGTCAGATCAACGTTTACTGCTCCTCGAGTTTCGTTCTGGATTTCGTTTTTGATCCATCTATCCACAAGATCGCCGCAAACAGTTCCTGTAACCATATTTAGAATTATCTCACCTTTTCTCACCGCCACCAGTTCTGTAGTACTTGATCCGAGATTGATCACTAGAAACGTTTTTTCAATCATATCAATGCCCTCAGGAAACGCTGAGGCACCAAGGAAGGAGTCATTCCATATTTCTTTACCAGCCCAACCCACAGGAACCTGACTTATAACTTTTTTAATTAGATCTATTCCCGCTTCATTTTCTGTAGAGGGGACGGCATATGTAACATAACTGTTTTCAGTAAGACCATATTCTTCTATAATATGGCCCAAGAAGACTCTAAGAAGGTCTGCTTCCTCATCATTTCCGGGCAATCCTCCTCTCAACATGTAGATGGCCTCATCGCCATACAGCTCTAGAGCTTCATTCCCAACCACATATTCCTTTTCACCAGTAATCGGATTCTCACTTTCTTTAACACATGTCTGGATAACGTGAGTATTATCTCCTGTAACAACCACAGTTCGCTGAGAACCCAGTTTAATTCCTATGGGAACAACACCTGTATCTTTTTTAGCATCATTCTGCTTATTTTTCAATTCTTCCCCCTCCGTCATCAAAAACACCTGGTTTAGATACCACCACTCGATATTTAAAAGTTTTGTAAATCCCCGATTTACAGTCTGTTAGCGTACAATAACAGTTTCTTTAGACGGTTTAGAAAATCTGAAGATTCCATTCCTGCTGTATTTTTCCCCATAAACACATAATATTTCGTATTTTCTAATCATAAAGGTATAAACCCCATGGTCTAAACACAAATATATAAAATACTAAGAACAGAAGAATAAAATGATAATGAGAAAAACAAAAATTGTTTGCACTCTTGGACCTGCTACTGAATCGCCTGAAATGATAAAAAAACTTATAATAGCCGGAATAGATGTTGCTCGGCTTAATTTCTCTTACGGGAAAGAGGTATATCATGGTACATTGATCAAAAAGGTTAAAACAATATCCAGAAACCTGGAGAAGGTAGTAGCCATACTTCAAGATCTGGCAGGTCCAAAAATTCGGATAGGTAAACTCCCAAACCCTGTAACTCTCCATCAAGGAGATGTGATTTTACTTACAGGCCAAAAAAAGAGTGATAAAAGGAGAATCTCTATAAGTCATCCACATGTTTTAGAGTATTTAACTGAAGGAGACGTAATATATCTGGCTGATGGTTCAATAAAATTGAGAGTAATTGAAACAGATGATGGAGAAGTGACAACAGAAGTTCTTGAAGGAGGTGTTCTTTCTTCCTATAAAGGAGTGAATCTCCCGAATATTCCTTTCGAAATTGACCCGATAACAGAGAAAGATAAAAAAGATTTGAAATTTGGCCTTGAAAAAGGCGTTGATTGGGTAGCAATGTCATTTGTGAGATCTGGAAAAGATGTAAAAGAGTTAAAAGATATCATGGAAGAATATGCCAGGAAGGCTCCAGTTATAGCCAAAATAGAGAAAAGTGAGGCTGTCGATAATCTGAAAGAGATTTTAAAAGTTGCTGACGGTATCATGGTGGCCAGAGGGGATTTGGGTGTAGAAATACCTCTTGAAGATATTCCAATAGTGCAAAAAAGAGCCATAAAAATGGCAAACAAAATGGGAAAACCCGTAATTACTGCAACTCAGATGATGAAATCCATGGTGGTTCAACCACATCCCACGAGAGCAGAGGTGACTGATATAGCCAACGCTGTTCTGGATGGTACTGATGCTGTGATGCTTTCAGAAGAGACAGCTATGGGTAAGTATCCTGTCGAAGCCGTTAGGATGATGGACAGGACAATAAGACAGGCAGAGAATATATTCCCGTACCTCGAACAATATACTCCTGAAGACACAACCGAATCCATAGCATATTCAGCCGCTATTCTATCCATGGAGTTGGATATAGATGCCATCATCTCTTTTACTCGCACCGGTACATCTGCTTTCCAGATATCTCGATATAGACCTCCAGTTCCAATTCTTATTGCAGCTCATGATGAAATCACTCTGAGAAAATTTTCTCTTGTCTGGGGATGCATACCTCTGATATCCATACCTGCTGATAGAAATTTTGAGAGTGTGGTTGCTGATATAGTAAAAGAGGGCCTTAGAAAAGGAATTATTAGGGAAGATGGGGATATCATAATAATCTCCGGTTTTCCCTTTGGAGTCCCAGGAACAACTAATACAATAAAAGTTCTGAAAGTACCAGAGGCCCTTAACAAGACTATATGAGGGGTAAATGGTCCAGAATTCACTTCAAGGGTTTGCGGGATTGAGTCGATATATCATACCCCGATAGGTTTATTTATATATTCATGGATTCTCACGATTATGAAAAAGAGTGTCACCGTAGGCCTGATTCTGGTGATAATCGTTGGGATTGGAGTTAGTACCTTGATTTTAAATTCAAATAAAGAGAGAGCTACTGGAACCTATGCCACCATCTCTCCCGACGAACTTTCAAAAATGTTGCAGAACAAAGACTTTCTTCTTGTGAACGTCCATATACCTTATCAAGGAGAGATTCCTGGTACTGATCTGTTTATCCCGTATAACAAAATTGATGAGAGTCTAGATAAACTGCCGGATAAGAGTGCTAAAATCGTGGTATACTGCATGAGTGGGCGTATGAGCGCTATTGCAGCTTCCAGATTGGCTGAGCTGGGATATACAAACATCATAGATCTTGAAGGAGGGATGATAGCCTGGAAGCAAAAGGGATATCCTCTTCTGAATTCCTGATGTGGTGTAAAACGTTTATTTTCCAGAGATAAACGATTATACAATTAGGACTAAATAGCCACTGAAAAGATGAATCGATTCATTGCACTGTGTCATTCAGGTTGAGAATACAATGCCATATTTTAGAAGAGCCCAGAGAACGAAAAAAGTGAGAGAGACAATAATGCCATCTATCAAAATCTCTTAGGATCGGTGTCAATGTCTACCAGACTTGGTACTTTTTCCTTCATTGCAGAGTTCAATGCATCTTCCAGGTCTTCAGGTCTCTTTACATGATATCCTGCCCCCCCAGAACTCTCAGCAAATTCAGCAAAATCAGCGTTTTTCAGCTTGGTGGCAAAATTTGGATATCTCTCCATCTTTTGCTCAACGGCGATCATTCCAAGAGCATGGTTGTTCATCAGAACGACCGTTATAGGTAGTTCCCTTTCTACGGCCGTCATGAACTCTCCCATGATCTGAGAAAATCCACCATCTCCAGTTACACACACCACTTGTTTATCAGGCATGGCCAGCTTTGAAGCTATGGCCGCAGGCAACCCAAATCCCATGGTGGCCAGATATCCCGAAAGCAATATTTTCTGATTGGTTGCGATAAAATTTCTCCCCAGCCACCACCCATTTTCCCCAACATCAGTAGTTATAATTGCATCTTCTTCCACCAGCTCAGTAAGAGTTTTCATAATATAAGGTGGTCTCACAGGAATCTTATTGGAATCTGCTTCTCTATCCAGCCGTTCAAACCACTCTTTCTTCTTTTTTCTTATCTCATCAACCATGCCATTACTTTTCCTCTCATTCACCCCTTCTATAAGGTATGGAAGAGTTGAAGTACAATCACCCCAGAGCCCCACTGATGCTCCCCTCCGACGTCCAATCTGAATGGGATCTATGTCTATATGGATGATCGGTTTATCGGGAATATTGGTCATATCTGAAAAAGAAGAGCCTAACACGATAAGAAGATCAGATTTATTTACAATTTTTCTGGCATACCCAGATCCGACATTTCCCAACACACCTATACTAAGAGGATGCATCTCAGGGATGAGGCCTTTTGCCCTGAAAGTTGTTGCAACAGGTGCCTGGATCTTTTCCGCAAACTCCAGCAACTTTTCCCTTCCGGCTATGCACCCCCATCCGGCTATTATAGTTATTTTCTCACTGCTATTGATGAGTTCAATAGCCTTCCTTAATTCCTCTTCAGGAGGGACAACTCTCATATTTGGTAAAAAACCATCTCTTGGCAATATTTTCCCGTTAAAAACCTTTGTCTGGACATCATTTGGAATGGAAAGATGGGAAACACCTCTCTCAATTAAAGAATGCCTCAATGCTAAAATAACCAGTTCCACAGTTTGTTCTTCAGACACAATAGTCTCATTAAATACAGAAACAGATTCAAACAGAGCCTGCTGGTCAATTTCCTGGAAGCTCCCTGGCCCAATATACTGAAGTTTTACTTGGCCAGTGAGAGCGAGGACAGGTGCTCTATCCATCTTGGCGTCATACAGACCGGTCATTAAATTTGTCGCTCCAGGTCCCGCGATAGTAAGACATGTCCCGATATTACCGGTGAGTTTAGCATAAGCAGAGGCCATCAACGATGCCCCTTCTTCATGCCTCACCCGGACAAAATCTACCTTTCCATGGGAACGTATCGCCTCAACAAGTCCAAGACATGTGTGACCTGGTATGCCAAAAATGTGTTTAACCCCCCACTCGAATAGTTGCTCAATAATAGCGTCTGCCACTTTCATATTTCCCACCCTTCTAATGTCATGGTTTCAATATTACAAAAAATAATTGGTAATAGAGGAGTTGGTTTTTTTACAATAAATGTATAATAAACTTGGTTTTATAGTAAAAAATAGACATTTAATATGTTATAAATCCAACAAAACAACTGATATATCGTAATTCTTTTATATGATAGTTACTAACACACTGCACATGATTTCGAGGAGGGGGTTTATTAAGGGAGCTATTGCTGGGTCTGCTCTGATGCTGGGAGCTTCCTTTCTCGGGTGTGCAGAGAAAAAGGAGGAAAAACCCCAAGCTGAGGTAATGACTTTGCGGATTTCACATCAATGGGCTCAAGGAGATGTCAGAGATACGTTGAGCAGAAAATTTGCCGAAAAAGTGGAAAAGAAAACTGATGGGGCTTTAAAATTTGAAATATATCCTGCCAAATCACTTTTCAAGCCAAAAGCTCAGTTTGATGCCATGGTAGAAGGAGCCCTAGATATGTCTGTGTTCCCACTAGACTATGCTTCAGGAAAAGTTCCACAGTTTTCAATAACCTTAATGCCCTGTATTATCACCAGCATCGATCATGGGATGAAATGGATCGAGTCTGAGATTGGACAGGAAGTAGAAAGAATCATGGAAGCAAGTGGAATTAAGATGATTACATGGGCATGGTTTGGAGGGGGCATAGGTAGTATCCCCAAGCCGATTACCTATCCAGAGGATGTAAAAGGGCTGAAAATGAGAGCTGCTGGAAAAATGTTCGAATATATGCTTCATGAGGCTGGTGCTGCCATTACCAGTATGCCATCCTCAGAACTATATCAGGCTCTCCAGACTGGAGTTCTTGACGCATGTCTCACTTCATCCTCATCCTTTTATTCCTACAGACTGTACGAACAGCTCAAATACTACAACTCACCCAGGAATTATGCCATATGGTTCATGCTTGAACCACTGGTTATGAGTATGGCTACATGGAACAAACTCACACCTGAGCAGCAAAAAATTGTTTCAGAAGTTGGAAAGGAACTTCAAGAGTTTATGAGAGAAGAGACCAAAAAAGAGAATGGCAGAGTTGCAGACATATTTGCAGAGAAAGGTGTAGAGGTTCATGACATGACTAAAGATGAATGGGACGTGTGGGCAGAGTTCGCCAGAAACACAGCATGGAAAAAATTTGCCCAAGATGTAGAAGGTGGTCAGAAACTGATCGATCTCGCACTCCAAGTATAGTAACATTCTTTCAATGGAAGCGGGTGTCAATTTGGAAGAAAAGAGTAAATTATCTTCATTTTTTTCCATTATTGAAAACCTCAGTGAATTTACTGGGTTAATCACCAGTATAGCTCTCGTAGGAGCAGGGATTGTACTGACATACGAAGTCCTTGTCAGATATATTTTTAGAATTCCTACTATATGGGAAATTGAATTTTCCATATATCTATTGATGATGGTGACTTTTGTAGGATCTGCTTATGGATTGAAACACAAGGCCCATATTAATATTGAGGTTATTACCATAATGTTGCCCCCTCGAGCTAAAAATTTTCTCGATATGATAACTTCCGTTTTGTCCCTTATTTTTGTGATTATAATCGCGTGGAAAGGATGGATCATGTGGTGGAAAGCCTACGACATGGGCTGGAGGTCAGAATCCCTTTGGGGTCCACCTCTCTGGATACCATATCTGTTCATCCCGGTTGGTATGACACTCCTCATCTTGCAATATATCGTGTATATCAACAATATTTTTAGAGCAATTACATCTCAAACTCAAGAGGGGGGGTGAATGATGGATCCCCTTACTTTAGGCATAGTCGTTGGAGTAGTATCACTGATATTCCTTCTAAGTGGAATGCCCATAGCTTTTGCTCTTGGATTTGTAGCCATCATATTTATTGTTATATTTATGGGTCCTTCTCAGTTTGATCTCGTGGCCAACACTCTTTTTGATGGGCTAGAAAATTTTGGCCTTCTGGCCATACCCCTTTTCATATTGCTAGGGACAACGATAGGCAATACCAAAGCCAGCTCTGACCTTTACGAAGTAGCTCACAGATGGCTTTACCGACTTCCTGGAGGGTTGGGGGTCAGCAATTTAATATCTTGTGCCATATTTGCTGCTCTCTGTGGTTCTAGCCCTGCAACAGCTGCAGCCATAGGGAAAATGGGCATTCCTGAGATGAGGAAAAGAGGATATTCAGCTTCTCTGGCCTGCGGTATAATTGCAGCTGGAGGGACACTTGGGATTCTGATTCCTCCCAGCGTTACCATGATAGTCTACGGCATAGCCACAGAAACTTCCATAGGGAAGTTATTTATCGCTGGAATTATTCCTGGAATTTTGCTTACTGCTATGTTTTCAGTTTGGGTCGTGCTTGTCTACCACTTCACCCATAGATTGCCTCAAAAGGTTGATAACAATGAAATCGAATACTATACCATGAAGGAAAAACTGATAATTCTCCCCAAAGTGATACCATTTATATTAATTATAGTTATTATTATAATATCCTTATATGGTGGCTGGGCAACTCCCAGTGAGTCTGCGGCTGTTGGAGCTATCGCAGCTATGCTCCTAGTGGGAATTATTTATAGGGTTTCACTGAAAGAGTATATTTCCATCATTAAAGATTCCACCAACGATACAGTAATGATAATGCTTATAATTGCCACTTCTTTTCTGTTTGGAACGGTTTTAACAAAACTGTATATTTCCCAAACCATTGCTAATTTGATCGTTTCCCTAGATTTGCCCAGATGGATACTGATGCTTCTTATAAACATCTTTTTGCTTGTCCTGGGGTGTTTCATGCCACCAGTTGCTATCATCCTCATCACATCACCCATCCTTTACCCTGTAGTGACTGGACTAGGTTTCGACCCTCTCTGGTTTGGAGTAATAATGACCATCAATTTAGAGGCGGGTCTGATAACCCCCCCAGTAGGACTTAATCTGTTCGTGATTAAAGGAATTGCACCAGATGTTCCTCTGGGAAAAGTTCTCAGAGGGTCCCTCCCCTTCATTATCATAATTCTTCTTGAAATAGTCATACTGTATCTTTTCCCGGGATTGGCTCTTTGGCTTCCAAACAAAATGATTGGAGGCTAAAAGACTATACACCCAAATCATAGCCATATCGAACGGATATGAGTAACGTCTGGAACATATACAGAAAAACCTTTAAGAAAATCATATCCTAAAACATTTACCCATTAACGGAGGCTGAGACATTTATGAAAATTCTACTTATAACTGATATCCATGGGAACCTGAAAAAATTCAGAGAGATTTTAAACAATTACGAAGGGGAACTCATATTTATTTCTGGAGATATAACCAATTTTGGTCCGAGTTCTCTTATTGAAGAACTAGACGAGATCCTAGCTGATCATTCGTGTATTGCTTACAGTGTACCAGGCAACTGTGATCAAAAAGATATTGTAGGATATATGAAAAGAGCCAGAAACATAATAAATCTACATGGAACAAAAACCACCTTGGGTGAATTTGATATATATGGAGTTGGTGGCTCAAATCCAACACCTTTTCAAACACCTTTCGAGTTGAGAGAGGATGAAATAGAAATTCTGATCAAAAAGTTTTTGATTGACCATCCTACCCGGAAATCCATCCTGATATCTCATGCCCCTCCGCATGGAATTCTCGATCGTGTACCGGCTGGCCATGTAGGAAGCAGGAGTATAAAAATGCACATGGGAGTCTTCGATATTATCATTTGTGGCCACATTCATGAGCAGCCTGGCATTAAAAAAATTAACAATACTCTTGTGGTTAACCCTGGACCTGCTTTAATGGGATACTATGGTATTATGGACAGTGACAGTGTAACTGTGGAGTTGAAAAAAGTTTGATAAAAAATTTAAAGGCGAAGATAGCTATAGCATACCTGATTCTATTTCTATCAGTTCTTCTCCATCTTTAAAGATTCTAACAATACCTCCACTTTCTGAGACTGTAACTGCAATGGCCTGAGTCTCTCTAGTTATAGCTGCACACGCTACATGCCTGCTACCCAGCCCCTTCTTCATTCGAACCTCTTTACCACTTACACTCAGATATCTTCCTCCTGCCACTATAATTCCATTTTCATCTACCACAAATACTCCATCTAGCTGGGCTAACTCTCTGATACTTTCCCAGTTTTCCGGATTTTTAATATCTTTAACATCCTCTGATTGCCCTTCAAATGGATTTAAAATCAATTGATAGGATCTCTTCATAACTTCATCAACATCCCCTATCACAAAGGCTGTACCAACCTTCTGTCCTTCTCTACCACGATTAGAGATTGAGATGGCCAGTTTCAAAATGGCCTTTATAGTTTCAATCGGAACTCTTTCTCTGCATTCTTCTACCACCCGATATATCCGACTTTTCTCAAAATCCACCAGCAATATCGCCTTAATGGAGTCCAGTATAACTAAACCGATAATCAAACCTTCTCTCATTCCTTCTTTGAAATATGCCAGAGTTGATACGTATTCGGCAGTAGGGGGTAGTTGCAATGTTTTGATGATGATCTCACTACCGAGAAGTTTATCTAGATCTGTTTCTTCCACCAGATTATCTACGGAACTTTCAATCAAGAAAGCATATTTTTTGGGCGCAACAATTACAGGTATATCATCTGGAAATTCTAAGTCCTGAAATTCTTCACCAGTGATAATAACCACTGCAGATGCATTAAACTTCTTCGCCACTTCCAATCCCGTATTAAGAATATCTTTTTCAAAGTGCACAGTAGGACTCATTCATACCAACACAGATTTATATTTTTAACTTTAAAGAATTTTCTACCAGAACATAGACGAAAAATTATACAGGAAAGAAATAACCCAGATGGTGTCAATATGGACGAGGGAGAAATCTGGAAAAAAACCTTTGGCAATATCCCTTTCAAGGTATCCGATAAACAGAGTACCGAGACTAGAGCTGCACAACTCTGTTTGAGGGAAATCAATCGTAGAAAAGAGGACTTTTATGGAGTTACTACCAAAGCTATGAAAATACATCTGATACTGAATGATGAACCATTGGGTGATATAGTGAAAGTCCTCCTGGAACATAACGAAAATATTCCAGATAAAGAAGATTTAATCAACATAATGGCATATCTTGCTGAACACATCAATGGGAGGCTCTTGCACGACAAAGATGAAATACGATGGCTCGTGGTAGCAATTTAATAAACCGATAAATACATTCCTCAGATATATCAGGCTTACATCAATGATTTTAACATATTGTCTATTTTCTGTATTTCTTCTTCAAGGAATTCCAAGAGTTTTGTGTTATCTACAAAATCCAAAGAAGAGCCACAGTTTGGGCAGACAAAATTGAAGGACATGGCGTCTTCAAATAAAATCTTGCCACAGCCATTTTTACAGTAATAGAACATATTACTGCTTTCAAATTCGATCTTAAGCTTAAAATTTCTTTTTGCTTTTTCCAGTTCTCTTTTCAAGACAGCTTTTCCTTTCTCAGGAATGATTTTCCAATAGTAGGTAAGCCATCCACTATCCTCGTCTTTCTCTCTTCTATATTCGGCAAGTCCTGATTCATAAAGGGCAAATAGGGCTCTCCGAGCTGAGTTGAGATCTAGCCCTGTTTTGATGGATATTTCTTCATCGGTGAATTCTCTCGAGAGAGCATTATGAAATATGATCAGTCCTTCTTCACCTGCAACTCTCTTGATAAATTCTTCCAAGATCAGTTCTTCCGGTTCTGCCAATTGCATTATTGTCAACTCCTGTTGACAAATTGTAAGTTATATACTTGCAACAACATATATTGTATACTTCAACCAATTTAAACTTAGTGCAAATTCATCCATGATAGCCAAGCCCAGATAACTACTTGAAAATAGTCTCTCTGAAAAACCCGGCAAGGTTCTTAAGTTTATCCATTGCTTTTTTCTCACTATAATCCGATACAACTACAGAAATAACTGGATTTCCGGCTTCAATCTTGCTATCTTTTAAAGGTACATCCATGGTGTTGGGATGTCCTAGAAAATCTCGTTTTACCACTCCACCTTTTTCTGTAAATAGAATACCTCTAGCAGAGAACACCACATAATCCCTTAAATTTTGCCTTTCAATTCTTTCTCCCTGACATGCCTTGACATGAAGATGGAAAAGGTTCGTTTGATAGGCCATTTCAATGGAATCCAGACTTCCCTGAAACCTTGGATTGACCTCTACCACATACAATTGATCCCCCATTATTATATCAACTCCATTGCATCCTACCAGAGACAGGCTCTCGACCACTTCCTCTCCAAGATTACTGAGTTCATCAAGACGTTCAAGAAATGGAGACAGATTTCCACAATACCCAAGAGGATTTTTCTGACCAAGCCATTTTACCCCGATTAGCTGTCTGTTAACAGAAACCGCTGCAACAGAATCTTCGTTTGAGATTACACATACACTACATGGAGTTCCTTTAACATAAGACTGTAGTATCCATTCATTCCCCGGCTTTTTCCCATTAAACACATTTCCATACACAATCCGGCTATCGGATCCTCCTGATCCCACTCTGGGTTTCAGCACACCTAATTCTTCCTCTTCCAGCCCTTTAACAATTTCTGGTTGGACAAACCCAAGATTATCTAGCTTTTTCCATAGTTTCCTTTTATCAACCACTTCTTTTGCCCTAGAGGGATTATTCCCAAGTATATTTCCACCAATATTGTATGTTTCATACCCACTCCCCAAGACGATTCCGTCCACTTCATTGGCTAGTGCTGGCGCTTCTCTGAGACTTGCAACCTCATCAGCATACAGAAATAGATCTGCATCTCTATATTTATCTGCTGCAACAACATAAAATCCAGCTCTTTTCGCAGATGCAACTATGTGCCTAACGTTGTTTCCGATAACAAGCACGGATCCAATTTCTGTCATTTCGTCAAGCTCCTTCTATTCATCATATTTTTCAACTACTTTCCCTTTCTCGGTGGGTACTACTTTCATTTTCCCATCAGGGAAAGTTATGGTGAACTCTTTTCCATCGGTTATCCTGTCGAGAAATACTGCCAGTGCAGCTACTTCAGAGTGTGGTTGCAACCCTATAGATACATTGTAGTCCACCATCTCATACACTTCTTTTGGGACTTTTTCAGCTCCAACCACGACCAGTATTGGCTCCTCTGGTTGTATTTTCTCCTGAATCCTGAGAAGTGGTATCCCATACATGGTTAAATGTATTACTATACCATCCCACTCTCTAATCAAAGTCTTCCAGTCTTTTACAAATTCAACGAAGAATTTTCCTCCCCAGTTCTCGTTAACTCTATTAATACTCTCTCTTATTTTCTCATCCATTCCAGCCAGAAACATCCCGGTACATCCGAAAGCCCTTGCTGTCAGAGCCACATGAGTGGTTATTCTTTTATCCCTTTCTGGTCTGTGTCCCAGCCTAAGCACGCATATTTTCATTCTATTTCACCTCGTAGAAAAACGAAAAATTAAAATCTATTGAAAAGTAAGTTGTCAGGATATAATAAGAATTATCCTTTCGGGGGAAAAACATGACAAAATTGAGGGAAGAGGCACTGGATTTGCACAGAAAATATAGGGGGAAACTTGGCGTTTTTTGTAAGGTTCCCTGCAGTACCCAGGAGGATCTCAGTCTGATCTACACACCTGGTGTTGCAGAGCCATGTAAAGAGATTGCTACGCGAGTCGAGGATGTGTATGAGTATACCATCAAAGGTAATATGGTTGGAGTGATTACTAACGGTACCGCTGTGCTAGGTCTCGGTGATATAGGCCCGGAAGCAGCTCTTCCAGTGATGGAAGGAAAAGCCATACTTTTCAAGAATTTTGCCGGTATTGATGCTTTTCCTATCTGTATCAACAGCAAGGATGTGGACGAAATAGTTACTACAGTAAAGCTCATTTCTCCTGTATTTGGCGGGATTAATTTAGAAGATATTGCAGCACCAGCATGTTTTGAGATCGAGGAACGCTTGAAAAAAGAGCTTGACATCCCTGTCTTCCATGACGATCAGCATGGAACTGCGGTTGTTACTCTGGCCGGGCTTATCAACGCTTTAAAGATTACAGGCAAGAAGTTTAACGAAATAGAAGTTGTGATCAGTGGTGCAGGAGCTGCAGGAGTTGCCATTACCAAAATACTCCTTTCAATGGGTGTAAAAGATGTTATTCTATGTGACAGACTGGGAGCCATTTACAAAGGTAGAAAAGAACATATGAATCCCATTAAGGAGGAAATTGCCAAGATTACTAACAAAAAAGGAGTTACAGGATCTATTTCAGAAGTTATGAAAGGAACTGATGTATTTATCGGTGTTTCAGTAGGCGGACTGGTCACAAAGGACATGGTGAGACAGATGGCTGATGATCCCATAATATTTGCGATGGCTAATCCAGATCCAGAGATTATGCCCGATGATGCCAGAGAGGGGGGAGCAAGAATCGTAGGAACTGGTAGATCAGATTTTCCAAATCAGATTAATAATGTCCTCGGATTTCCTGGAATATTTCGAGGAGCCTTGGATGTAAGGGCCATGAATATTAACGAAGAGATGAAGATTGCTGCAGCATACGCTATTGCAAGCACAGTGAAAAATGATGAGTTGCGAGAGGATTACATCATTCCCAAGCCCACTGACCCCAGAGTTGTACCCAGAGTGGCGTTGAAAGTTGCTGAAGCTGCCATGAAGACCGGAGTGGCCAGAGTTAAAAAAGATCTCGAAGAGCTGGAAGAAGAGATAAACAGAATATTACCATCTCTTTAATTCTTTGAAATTGTTGTCAGCTTGGTTGATAAGCAGTAAGTGAGGTGTACAATAATGGCCTTGAATCATCTAACAATTCGAAAATTAGAGAATTCTCCTATATAATTTTCCCATATTACTTTAACGGAGATTACCTTCGCCATTTCTGGTCCTCTATGACACCACCGAATCATATCTTCCACCATCTCCTTATCTCCTTCGAACACGGCCTCTACCCTTCCATCTGGAAGATTTCTGACCCATCCTGTAATACCCCTCTTCAAAGCTTCTTTTCTGGTACTATCTCTGAAAAATACTCCCTGAACTCTACCAGAAATGAATAAATGAGCCCTTACTTTCATATATAATCCCCCCAGTGTATGGACACGAGTTATTTTGGCGTTCAGGTAATACCAATTTCTTTTTTAGTTAGATAGCAGTCAGGATCATCGCCCCATAGATCACCAGCACGTTGAGCTCTTAACCTGAATCCGCCACATATCTCTTTATACATGCATCTCCCACATTTTTCGCCTCTGAGGTATTTGGTTTTTTCTCTCAACTGTCTGAGAAGTGGATCCTCAGGCTCCAACCACATGTCACTGAACCTTTTTTCCTTTATATTCCCAACTGTGTAATCCCACCAAAACTGGTTCGGATGAACATTGCCATACATATCAACATCTGCAATTTTCCGACCTGAGTTGTCTCCTCCTCTAAACTCAAGAAGCTTGAAGGCGCTTTCAGCCAGATCTTCATCCATTTCCTTTAGCTTAAGATATACATAAATACCATCAGCCGGGTTATCCACCGTTAATATCTCAGTTTTATACCCTTCATCATGGAGTTCAATAGTCCTGTTAAACAAAAAGTCTACTAGTTCACGCCGTTGTGATGGGGTGATATCATCCTCAAAACTTGCTCTTCCTGAAGGGACCAGATGGTACAGACAGAATCGAGGAATATCTTTTTCAGCGAGAATATCGATTATTGCGGGCACTTCTTTATAATTATACTTGGTTACCGTGAATCGTATACCAGTGTTCAGACCAACTTCTCTGGAGTTCTCAATGCCTTTCAGAGCCAGTTCAAAGGCTCCTTTCTTGCCCCTGAATCGATCGTTTGTTTTTGGAAGCCCGTCTATACTAACCCCAATATACACAGCACCACTTTCTTTAAGTCTTTCTGCAATTTCTGGAGTTATCAAGGTACCATTAGTAGAGAGAGAGCATCGTAATCCTTTATCTGTTGCATACCGTATCAATTCAAATATATCCTCTCTGACAAGAGGTTCTCCTCCAGAAAACAGCAGAACAGGAACTTTCATTTCAGCAAGATCGTCTATGAATTTCTTGGCTTCGTCTGTTGTGAGTTCACCCTTTCTTGGTTTTCTCGTAGCAGAGGCATAACAGTGTATACACCCCAGATTACACGCACCCGTTACATTCCATACCGTAACAGGCCGATTATCTTTGGAAAATTGAATTAACCTAGCAGGAACTCTTGAACTGTCTCTTCCATATGTCAGAACTTCAGAGACGGTCGCCGTTCCACACACCATTTTAGTAAGACCTATCATACACCACACCACTTATATATTATTAAGCAATTTCCTCTATCCTATATATCCCTTTTTTTGCATTATTGTCAATTTACATTGACAAGTTGTAATGCATAGCCTTACAGTATTTTCTATGAAAATCTATTACCTGTGATCAATTATTCAATCTTCTTTATCCCAGAACTGTTACTCCCACTTTTCTGTTTCTGGGTCCGTCTAGCTCGATAAAGAGAACCCTCTGCCATGTTCCAAGCTTTAATCTTCCGTTCTCTACAGGGATAACTCTGGATTCTCCCAGAAGGGTGGCTCTCAAATGAGCGTCAGCATTCCTGTCTATAATATTATGACCATAATCTCCTTCTTCAGGAATCACTCGATCAAGCATTTTTAGAATATCTTTCATCAGTCTTGGTTCTCCTTCGTTGACAACAATGGCGGATGTAGTATGAAATGTCCAGATGATTGCTATCCCACTCTCAACTCCACTTTTTCTGACAAGCTCATCCACCATGTTGGTGATATCCACGATTTCAACTCGCTTTTCAGTTGATATAATGATCTCTTCCAGCATAGTCTCTCAGCCTTTTCAATAATATTCCATAAAACCAAGCTCTTTACCTTCTTCATTCACTTTCATGAGGCCGAATTCAACTACTTTAATATCATCTTCAGGAACGGGAGTGTAGATTTCCAACTCTTTCTTCATCGGATCTAAGCCAGTAATCACACCTATTCCTATATGATTTTCACCTCTAAGTCCTAGGAGGAGATATTTGAGCTGGTCTATTGCATATATCCTCACATCAGCTACTTCAAAAAGAGATTTTACTGTTTTCAGCTCCTGAAAGATTTCTCTGAAATTTATGGGTTCATCGGTTAGCATTATGATGAAATCATCAGATTTCTCTCCATATAAAATGTCAATCCCTATGAGCTTTTTCAGACTTTCCGTCTCTTCTTGGGTAAGTTCTTCTCCGCAAAACAGCATTGAATTTCTTACAGTCACAGTATCTAAGTGAATGGTAATTGTACGCCCACCATTTAGACTTTTTTTGAACTTTTGTTCTCTGTATTCTGCTCTCTCCACTTTATCTCTCTTTTTAACCACAAAAGATGGTAATACAACCTTCTCAAATCCTTCCAAGTAATATACATCCCTGTTCATGCAAACAATAAGATCGGGATTTACCACATTAATTTTAGCAAGCTTATATTCTCTGGCGCCTATACCATAAATCCACCCAGTAGTATCAATGAAAACAACTTCTGCTATTTTTTCTGCCTTTCTTATGAGCTTTGCGATACCGCGAAGGCACCGTAATTCAATTTTTGCTGGAGAGGTTTTCCCCACGAAATATGAGTCAAAAGGAGACAAGTATTCTAGACTGGGTATTTTTGAGTCAACTACAGATAGACTGATTGATGCTGGATATGATATATCAGCCTGACCAATATCACAGTCCAGCACCGCTGCCTGAGTTTCACACATATTAGCCAGATAAGTTATGCAACTGCTTTTTCCTGTGTCTGAATGTCCTATAAACATAATTTTCCTGTATTCTCCTTGAGAAATTTTTTGACTTAATTCACTCCATTCCTCCGGAATTGAGTTTCCTTTTATGGGTATAACGTGTCCTAGATGAGACAGTTCGATTTTCGCATCTTCTTCTACATACAAGGGTAGAACTTTCCCGTCTGGAATGGTGAGGGTGTCTACAGGACAACCATAAATCGATACTGCACCCTCTTTAACATAAAACTCGTTTGGTCCTTCCACCAGTACCGTGTTCCCTTTATTTTCATCCACAATCAGAGGGACCACCTACAGAGGGTCCTCAATTACAGACTTAAAGTCTCCAACCACTCTCTTTACCCTGAAGTCATCCACGTAAGTAAGATTGTACTCCAGAAATCTGGTTTTGTTTCCCGTATCTAACAGAATGACATTTTCTTCTGAAAGATGATACGCTGAAATCCTCTCATACAGCCCATCTCCTGTGTAACGTATTCCCACGAACAAAAGGTCCGATCCATTAGTGACGTTTCCTGCTCGTATCTGGACGTAATCATAGTTATCTCCAAGAATAGAGAGATTGTATTTTTCATATATCTCTGAATATGCATTCGTGAGATTTCCGTCTTCCATCAAATCCAGAACGTATTCCACAACTGGTTGAGGACCATACACGTAAGGAGAGACCTCATCTGCAAGAACAATGCCATTGTTGTCCTTCAAGGAGTAATTTCCATACTCTACAACGCGAGAGTAAGAATATTTAATTTCACTTCTATTGTTGTTAACCAGCTCTACCCACAAACCATTGTAAAAGTCCACAACCATTGCAGCCCTGACATCCTGGGAGCTTATCAACTTGTTCTGGATCAACCATAATTCAAGATCAGTATTCTTGATATTATCGGTTTTAACGTATTGAAATATGGCTATATTAGGGGGGATTATTCTAAAAGCATCTTTATAATTCTCAAAAGCCACCTCCTTTTTAATCTCCCTTCCTCGAGTGGATGGAGAAGATGGAGCTAATACAGAAAGTACAGATCCAATCATAATGAAGGCGAGGATAAATGCGAGGATTTTATGGGAAGTACTCTTTTTCATGATTTTAAAGGATTTCTGAATAGCATATAAAATTTTTCATAATGTAAACCAGTGGTTTACTGTTTGTCAGCATAGCCGACAATATGTTTTCCTATGGAATGCCCCCTTTTCCACGCATTTCATCATATCGGTCCCTGAACATCCTCTCTAGCAATTCAAATACTTCTTTTATCTTTCCTGTGTCTAAACCTTTTTCAGTTGCATAATCTACGACTGTGCTGAAATCAAACTCTATCTGAGAATTCTTAAAGCGTATTTCCATTCTTTTTGATATCAAATCCACAATTTCCTTGTCCAGCTCCTCAAGCTTCATGATTTAATATCTATTAGCTATATTCATATTAACCTTGGCATTGGATTTATAATTATAAATCCTATATAATATAACAATATCGTGGATTTACATTGACAATTTGCAAAGCATAGCTTTACAATATTACAAAAATTATTTATAACTGATCAGAAATAGGCAGGAATGCATCAGCTATTTGCTCAACTCAAAATATGGAACAGGAGGTGTTAAATTGCCAGCAGTAGTTGACCCAGATGTCTGTACAGCCTGCGGGACCTGTGTAGATGAGTGCCCTGTTGGAGCTATAGAACTGAACGATGTAGCGGTTGTGGACCCAGATACCTGTACAGATTGTGGAACTTGTGTAGATGTATGTCCCGCTGAGGCCATTGAAATCCAGTAAAAGTTTCCAAAAGAAAATATTCCTTTTACATTTTTTATTCGAGAAGATTCTTGAAAGTATAGTAATGGTTTTCCTCATCAGCCAAGATTTTCTCAAATAATGTCCTTGTCCCAATATCACTTATTTCTTCAGATCTAGAGATGATCTCTTTATACAGGTTAATGGCTTCTTCTTCCTCTTTGACATCTATTTCAAGCATTTCAGCAATGTCTTTTCCAATATTAACCTCTCCATACTCGGTTGTTGGAATACCACCTAGATCATTTAATCTCTTAGCAATTTCCTCTGCATGCTGCATCTCTACAATCGCAATGCTTCGTAGAGTATTCTTCACTGAGAGGGAATTAATACCTTTGGCCATTACATGTTGCCACATATACTGGATGGATACCTTAACCTCTCGTGCCACAGCCCTGTTGAGCATATCCAGAAATTTATCATCCATTCAATCACCTGTTGTATACAGCTTTTTAATGATATTTAACTATTCTCAGCATTTTCTGAAAATAAGTATTAAGAGTGCCAATAGAGCCTAAAGAATGCAGAGCCCAACTTAAAAGGGGATTTATACTAAAATTACTTTCGGCAATTCAAAGGAGATATCCATTTGAGAAAGAGAGAATTTTTCCTTACACTTTTATAGCTCTCATTCAACCATCCTATCTAAACCGGAATGGAGCAATAAACAAAGCCAGATTAAAACTCGGAGAGAAACCAATATATATTCCTTGATGAAAGGCAAGACCATGCCACATTTCACTGTAGGAATACTCGGTGCGACAGGGATCGTAGGACAGCGATTTATTGAGATGCTTGTTAGACACCCATGGTTCGAGATAACCGCTCTTGCTGCTTCTGAAACACGGGCAGGGAAAAAATATGGAGAACAAGTAGACTGGAGAATTGGGCCTGCTGTACCAGAAGAAGTATATAACATGGAGATGATACGACTTGATCCAGAGGAAATAAAAGCAGACCTAGTTTTCTCTGCTTTGCCAAGCGATGTGGCAAGAGAAGTTGAGCCCAAATTTGCAGAGAAAGGTTTCATTGTAGCTAGCAACGCCAGTGCCTATAGAATGGAAGAAGATGTGCCACTGGTTATTCCGGAAGTTAACCCAGATCACTTAGCCTTAATTGAGATTCAGAGGGAGAAAAGAGGATGGGATGGTTGCATAATAACTAACCCCAATTGCAGCACAATCATATTAACTCTAACACTTAAACCTCTCATGCAATTTGGGCTAAAAAGAGTAGTGGTAACAACCATGCAGGCCCTTTCTGGAGCAGGATTTCCTGGAGTTCCATCTATGTCAATCCTCGACAACATAATTCCGTACATCAGTGGCGAAGAGGGGAAAGTAGAGAACGAACCCTTAAAACTCCTTGGAGAGCTGGACGGAGACCACATACGAATGGCAGATATAGACATTATGGCCACATGCACGAGAGTTAATGTTATGGATGGTCATCTTGAGTCTGTGCTTGCGCTGATGGAATCGAATCCCACGGTAGATGATGTTAAAAAAGCTTTCAAAAAATTTAAAGCCCTTGATCTCCCAACATCTCCAGAAGAACTTATAATTCTCAGAGATGAGATGGACAGACCCCAGCCAAGATTGGACAGAGAGGAAGGTAAAGGAATGAGTGTGACGGTAGGAAGGATTAGAGAGGGTATAAGGTATCTCGTCCTGGGTCATAACGCCATTAGGGGAGCAGCAGGCGCTTCTGTCTTAAACATGGAGCTTGCAGCCAAGGAAAAATTAATATAGCTTATCGGATTAATACCCTTTACCTTTCATCAAGAGGTTGCAAGGAGGTGTAGCATGGAAGAACATGTGGTTTTTGTTGGGAACAAACCTGTAATGAACTATGTGCTGGCTGTGATTACCCAGTTCAATAGTGGTGCAAAAGAAGTAGTTGTTAAGGCAAGGGGAAGAGCGATTTCTAGGGCTGTCGATGTTGCAGAAATTGTCAGGAAGAGATTCTTGACAGATGTCGATGTCAAAGATATTCAGATTGCCACTGAATCTGTGGAGACGAGTGATGATAAGGCCAATGTATCTGCAATAGAGATTACTCTGGCTAAACAGTAATACACTTCTTATTTTATATCCAACGTTCCACTGTGCCCCCTACTAATCTGATTTACCTTTGGTATACTGTTAAAATCCCCAATCTCATGGAAATTTAAAGGCCCATAACATTAGCCATATCGTAGATTCCGGGCCCTTTATCTATAACGAATTTTATTGCTCTGATAACTCCTGAGGCAAAGGCCTGTCTGCTGTGGGCTCTATGGGTTATCTCAATCCGTTCACCATTTCCTGCATACAGTACAGTATGATCTCCAACTATATCTCCGCCCCGTATAGCATGGATGCCGATCTCATTACCTCGTTCTTTCATTCCATCCCTACCAAATACAAATTCAGATGATTTTCCCATTTTTTCCAGTATTTCTCTGATTATACTGGCAGTTTTCATCGCCGTTCCACTTGGAGCATCTTTTTTAAAACGGTGATGAGCTTCAATAATCTCTATATCATAGTCAGCAAGATGATACGTTACATCTCGCACGATCTTCCAGAAAAGATTTACTCCAACTGAAAAATTGGGGCTGATTACAGCAGCTACTTTTTTCTCTACTGTTTTTTGGATAGTTGTCCACTGATCTTCAGTAAAACCTGTGGTTCCAACTACCAGGTTGATCCCCTTATTGGACGCTACAGTTATGTTTTTAACAGCGCTCTCTGCAATGGTGAAATCCACCAGAACATCAACATCTGCTTTTGAGAGGAGATTCTCTATATCGTTCCCATTTTCCACCGGAACCGCTATTCTGCCAATTCCTGCTTTCTCCCCAGCATCTACACCTATGTCCCGGATGTCAAAAGCTTTTACAAGCTCCAGTTCCTTATCTTCAGCCACATTTCGGATTATCAGAGATCCCATCCGTCCGAGGGCTCCACACACACCAACCCTTATCATCAAAGCACTCCCAGATCTGATAAAACAGACCTCAGTAATTCTTCATGCTTTACCGAGAGTTCCACCAAGGGAAGTCTGGGTTTTCCTCCTGCTAATCCTATAAGTTCACATGCTTTTTTAACAGGTATGGGGTTGGTCTCTACAAAAAGAGCTTTAAACAGTGGCATCAGTGTATAATGAAGCTCTTTAGCTTTGTCTATATTGCCTGAAAAAAAGGAGTCAACCATTTCCTTCATATGAGTCGGAGCGACGTTGGCTGCAACAGAAATTACTCCCATACCACCAATTGAGAGGATTGGTAAGGTAAGACCGTCATCACCTGAAAGCAGTACAAATTCTTCATCCTTAGTTAATCGTATTATCTCAGCAATCTGCATCAGATCTCCACTAGCTTCCTTAATGCCCACTATATTATCAGTTTTTGCAAGGGTTGAGACCACTTTAGGCGGAATATTTCGTCCAGTTCTTCCTGGAACATTATACATAACAATAGGGAGATTTGTCGCGTTAGCGATTGCCTGAAAATGCTGGATAAGACCGTCGTCAGTAGGTTTATTATAATAGGGGCATATGACCATGGCTGCATCAGCCCCTACATCCTCAGCCATTTTTGTTAATTCGATGGCCTCCAGTGTATTATTGGATCCTGTTCCAGCTATGACGGGCACATCAGAGGCTTCAACTGTTGCCTCTATTACTTTCACATGCTCTTCATGGCTCAGAGTAGCTGATTCACCGGTACTTCCACAGGGGACAACTGCATCTACACCTCTATCCACAAGAAATTCTACATTCCTCTTTAGACCTTCAAAATCAACTGATCCATCATCCTTAAAGGGTGTTATGAGAGCAGGGATTACTCCCTTAAACATTATATCCTCCTCTATTCTTATGTCTCGTGATATATCCTGCCACCCTATTCCGAACTTCCTTGCTGGTAATGGTCGTGAGCTCTTCTACTTTCTTCTTATTTTCTTCAAAAACATCAGTGAAGGCTTCTGGAAATCTGGTCAACAGATCTTCAGCAAGGATCTTGATATACGTTGGTTTTACACTTCCCATATAATCACCCTCTTCACATTCCTGAAGATATATTTTAAGTTTTTCTACCTTTCACCACATTTTAAATTACATTCAGTATTTATTTTATTACATTCCAGTACTTATTTAAAACTATGTTAGTCCCTGAAGGATTGTCTCAATCTTGGCCAATACATCCTCAGCAGTTCTGCCAAAGACTCTCATCATTGCCTCTTTTCCTACTGCCCCTCTGTCATAAACAATGTCTGGAATAACACCTGCCTCTATATATGCTTCTCTGATAATCCAGTCCATGGTGGTGCCTTCTTTTTCCTCTTTCTCCTTCTCTCGATTCACCTCCACGACATTCATACGAGCTTTCAAAGCTTCCTCTACTATTTCTTCTCCAAATCTGATATTCATGGCCGACCTTATAGATGGATCAAATTTGTTGGCAGAGAGAATTAACCTTGCAATATGCCCACTTGACCCGAAATCTACAGAACCACATGCCCCTGTAGTATGAATTCGCCCTTTAACTGCAGCCACATCCTTGGTGGAAATTGGAAATGGAATCGCGTAACCGAAATTGGTACCAACTTCTGGAATAAGTAATTCAAATCCTTTCAGTGAGGTAAATTTTTTAACACACCTATTGAGTGAATTGAGTACGTAGAATCGTTCTCTGTCTCGCTCTATCACACCAATCTGGTTAACTGGTACCACACCTTTACCAACAGGTTCCGATGTCATGATAGCCCAGTAAACAAAATTCTTGGCTTTTTTAGCAGCAGAAAAAAAATCTAAGCCTGATGCAAGACTACACACTAATGCAGAAGCATATGAACATCCAGATCCGTGACTTTTCACATTCAGTAGCTCACTTTTAGCTGTTTCAACTGTACTTCCATCAAAGAGTATGTCCACTCCATTCAGATGTCCTCCAGTGATAGCAACGTTTTTGGGACCCATAGAATGGATGAGTCTTGCGACCTGTTCTGCGTCATCAATATCCTTAATCATCTTCCCAGAAAGTTTTTCAGCTTCAAATCTGTTAGGAGTTACTGCAGTTGCCAATGGCAACAACTGCTTTTTCAGATTGTCTATAGCTCTTTCTTCAACCAAACTGGAACCAGTTTCAGCTTTCATAACAGGATCAACTACCACCGGGATGTCCTTTTCTGATATTAGCTCACTAATCTTCTCACTCACCAATGAAATAATCTCTGGAGTCGAGAGCATTCCAGTTTTTATGGCCACAACATTCATATCCTCAACGACAGTATTCCATTGATCTTCAATTATCTCTAGGGGTAGATTGAAAGATTTTCTGACTCCCATCGTGTTTTGTGCTGTTATAGAAGTTATAACAGTCGCTCCATGGAAACCCTGAGCTATAATGGTTTTTAAGTCAGCCTGAATTCCTGCACCCCCTCCAGAATCTGAACCTGCAACAGTGAGCACAACCTTTTTAACCATATACCCAGAATTTTCAGGTTAAATACATAAGGTTTGTGATGAGAGGAGAGACTATGCCAATGGCAGAAATATCGGTGGTAGTTACTGGAAAAGGAACAAGCTTGAGCAGATATGTGGCGGAGGCTGTGAAAGTTATACGGAGATCAGGTTTACGGCATCAGCTTACTCCCATGGGGAGTATCATTGAATCTGATGACCTTGGCAGTATCTTAAAAGTCATTGAAGCAATCCATGAAAAGCTGGCTGACATGGGATGTGAAAGAATTATTTCCACTATAAAGATCGATGACAGGCTTGATAAACCTTCTAAAATGGAAGATAAAGTCACATCTGTTATGAGAAAATTAACAGAGATCGAGTCTAAAAAAGAAGGTTGAGCAGTAATCATCAGAATATCTTTTTGCTCTCGAGAGTATAATCACCAGGATTTTCAAAATTGCTTAGATGGGGATGTACATAAATTATCTTTCCATAAACCGAGATGGGTAATACCATATCCTGAAAATTTACTCTTTTTCTTTTTTCCCTTCTTTATCTCGCATTTCAATCCATTTAAGATAATTGCAGTAAGGACATCCAAGACTCCATGATGATCCTTTAGAGCTAATCCGAATCATTTTCAAACTGTGGGTCTTACATTTTCTCCCTGTCACAATGATCCTACCATTCTTGGGAAGAGGTAGTGTAAAAGTGCAGTTAGGGTACCCGGAGCATCCAATAAACCTGCCTTTCTTACTTTTACGAATCACCAGTTCTTTCTCACATTCAGGACATGGACCTACATCCAGTTCTTGTCTCAATTCTTGTTTCAAGGACTGAGAGAGTTTTTCTACATCTGTGGTCTTGAAAATCTCCTCGAGAATTTTTCTGGAATCTTCAACAACTTTTTCCTTGGTCAATTTTCCTTCCGCAATTTGATCCATTTCTTCTTCTAGCATCTTGGTCATATCCGGTTTTGTTATGACATCAGCAAAATCTGAGAGGGAATTGACCACCGCCACAGCAACTTTAGTTGGCTTAATAGGGTTTCCATATATATACGTCCTTGAAAGAAGTTTTTTAAGAATTTCATGTCTTGTGCTTTTAGTTCCAAGACCCAGTTTCTCCATAAGCCTGATGAGCTGTCCCGGAGAATATCTTGGAGGTGGAGAGGTCATCTTTTTCTCCAGTCTTTTATCTTTAACTTTCAAAACTTCTCCTTCCACCACAGGGGGGACATACGTTTCCTTAACCTTCCAGTAGGTGTAGATCTCCCGCCATCCAAGCTTCACAGCTATCGAACCTCTTGCTTCCAATCTCTCTCCATTACTCTCTACTACTACATGCCTCCGCTCCCATACAGCGTTCTCAGCCAAGGTGGCAAGAAATCTCCTGACCACAAGCTCATATATTTTCCATTCATCATTACTGAGTTTACTTTTATCAGCTACACCCGTTGGGTATATGGGTGGGTGATCCTCACTCTTGGTTCGTCCTCTTGCTGGAATAATCCTGTCCCTGCTCAGGACAAGTTCAGCTTCTTTTGAGAAGGGGCCTTTGGAAAGCTGTTTCACTATCTCCTTCAAATTCAGAGAAGGGGGGTACACGGTATTATCCGTCCTCGGATAAGAAATCAGTCCATTCATATAAAGATTCTCTGCAACATTCATAGCCCTGCTCGGACTCATGAATTGACTTGCTGCCGAAAGAAACTCGGTAGTGTTAAAGGGAGAGGGGGGTCTTTCCTGTACCACTTTTTCCGTTACCTTAATTGCAATTCCTTCATCTGAAATCCTCTCATAAGCCTGTACCGCCTGTATTTCATCATCAAATCTTGTTACATGTTTGGCCAGAAAACTTTCTCCAGTATCTGACTTTTCAAAGGTTGCAAAAATTTCCCAGTAGGGTTCAGGTTTGAAATTCTCTATTTCTTTTTCTCTCTCTACAATGAGTCTCAAAGTGGGAGACTGAACACGCCCAACAGACAGAAAATTCTTCCCCAGTCTGTTTGATGCTCTCGACAGAAATCTCGTTAGAGTAGCTCCCCAGATCAGGTCAATGATCTGTCTAGCTTCTGCTGCATCAGCCAGAGCAAAATCCACAGAGGTTGGACTTTCAAAAGCCTTTCTTATATCTCTTGGCGTTATAGCACTGTACCTGACTCTATCCACTGACACATCTGGATTAACAGAACGTATGATCTCCAAGGCTTCAACACCTATGAGCTCTCCTTCTCTATCGTAATCAGTAGCAATGGTAACCCTATCAGCTTTCTTTGCGAGTTTCTTGAGCAAATTTACGATCTTTTTTTCAGTTATCTTTTTAACGATTTCCCCACGGATTAATGATGTTACAGGAACCTTCGTCCAGTTGTTGTATTTTTCCGGAAAATCAAGCTGCACAACATGTCCTTTCAACCCTACAACCACTGCATCATCACTGGTAAAATAGGATATTCCACTTTCTCTTTTTCCCTTTACATTCTTAAAAAGGATGTGAGCGATTCTCTTTGCCGTATTATACTTTTCAGTTATTATCAACCACATATCTTTCAGCTACTATCTTTTTCACGTTCTTTCAATTTTCTAATTAGGATTCTATTAGTTTCTCCTGGATCTGCCTTACCTCTTGATTTCTTCATTACCTGTCCTACTAGATAATTCAACGCTTCTTTTCTTCCAGAAATATAGTCCGAAACTGCTTGGGAATTTTCTTCAATTACTTCATCACATAGTCTTTCAACTTCTGATAAGTCCATCACCATCAAATCCAGACGTCTTACAATCTTTAGAGGATCTCCTCCTTCGTCCAGCATAACTCTGATAACTTTGACTGCCCCTTTCTCAGTGATCTTCTTAACCGCCAAGAGTTTAAGTACCTGAATTAATTTTTCAGCTTCAAATACTTCAGAGAATTCCATATCTCGATAGTTCAGTTCCCCTTTCAGTATATCGGCTATCCAAGTCGCAGCCAAACCTGGATCGATTACCTTGGCAACTTTTTCAAAATAATCCGCCATCCGAATTTCAGAGGTAAGCACTTTTGCAAAATAATCTGAAATCCCATATTCTTCCATAAACCTGCGGCGCTTTGCATCTGGAAGTTCTGGAATGGTATCCTTTACATCTGGGATTAACGATCGTGGCTCCATCGGAGGGAGGTCAGGCTCTGGGAAATACCGGTAATCCTGCTCTTCCTCCTTGGTCCTTAAAGATATGGTCACACCTCTGGCCTCATCAAAGTGCCGGGTCTCCATTTCCACCATTATTCCTCTTTTCAATAGATTTTTCTGGCGGGTTATCTCAAAACTCAGGGCTTTTTCAACACCTTTATAGGAGGAGATGTTTTTCACTTCAGCCCTAGCCCCTCCCTTCAGAGATATGTTAGCATCTACCCTCATTGCCCCTTCAAGGGAACCATCAAACACCCCCAGATATTCCAAGATGGTTCTCAATTTATTGAGGAAACTCCTGGCTTCTTTTGGGGAGCTTATTACTGGCTCAGTCACTATTTCCAGAAGGGGCATTCCACTTCTGTTATAATCTATTAAGGAATATCTAGCAGTATCTATGGTTCCAGGATATGTCAATCTCCCGGGATCTTCTTCCATATGGATTCTCTTTAACGTCACTTTTTTTTCTCCAGAATCGGTTTCAATCGTTACATACCCTCCATAAGCCAGTGGAAAATCATACTGAGATATCTGAAATCCCCTCGGAAGATCTGGGTAAAAGTAATTTTTCCTGTAAAATAAGGTTTTCTCTTGAATTTCAGCATTCAAAGCCATCGCAACTGCAATTCCAGCCTCCACAGCTTTTCGATTTATGACCGGCATCGCTCCCGGTAATCCCAGACAGATAGGACACACATGGGTATTTGGTTCAGAGTTATGATAATCTGTAGGACACTGGCAGAAAAGTTTAGATTTCAGGAGATTAAGCTGAACATGTACCTCAAGACCGATGATTACCTCTTCCATACTTCCTCCTCCACCTTCAAGGCCACATTGAGAATCATGTTCTCATCAAATGGCTTTCCAATGATTTGAAGACCCACAGGGAGACCGTTGTTCAGTCCAGCAGGGACAGAAACAGCAGGGAGACCTGCAAGATTTACAGGCACAGTATTGATGTCCATAAGATACATGGAGAGGGGGTCCTGAATTTCACCTATTCTGAAAGGGAGTGTGGGCATGGTGGGGGCCAGCAGCACATCATACCTCTCAAAGAGTTTGTTAAAGGCCTGAATAATCAGATTTCTGACTCTTAATGCCTTAAGATAGTATTTGCCATAATATCCGGCAGATAAAGCATAAGTTCCAAGCAGAATCCTCCTCTTGACTTCATCTCCAAAACCTTCTGCTCTAACTTTAGAAAAATACGTGTTCCAGTTCATCTCTTTTTCAATGTGATATCCATATCGGACCCCATCATACCTAGAGAGATTGGATGATGCCTCTGACATGGCTAGGATATAATATGCTGCAAGAGTGTAATCCATCATGGGAAGAGAGACTTCCTCATAATTCATCCCCAGTTCTTCTAGCTTATTTATAGCTCTCCATGTCTCTTTCTGAACTTTTTCATCCACTTTTTCAATCATTTCACGAATGATTCCTATCCTTACTTTTGAAACATCCATCAGTTTGAATTCGAAGGTTTTTTCTACAGAAGTTGAATCTCTATAGTCTTTTCCAGCAATTATTTCCAGAAGGAGGGCAGCATCTTTAACATTTGAGGCTATGGGTCCTATTTGTTCTAGAGAATTTGCATAAGGTATCAGACCATATCGGGAAACAAGGCCATAAGTGGGTTTAATACCCACAACACCACAAAAAGCCGCTGGGCATCTCACACTTCCCCCCGTATCACTTCCAAGAGATAGTACAGAAGAGCCTTCTGCTATTGAAGCAGCACTCCCTCCACTACTTCCTCCAGGAACACGGCTTTCATCCCAGGGATTCTTAGAAGGACCAAAATAACTAGTTTCTGTAGTGGTACCCATACAGAATTCATCCATATTGGTTTTTCCTATGATTATTCCACCTTCAGCCTTTATCCTCTCAATAACATGAGCGTCAAAAGGGGGGACATAGTTTTCCAGTATTTTCGATCCACAAGTCGTTCGAATACCTCTGGTGGAGATGGCATCTTTAATGGAGACAGGGATGCCTTTAAGCCTGCCTGAAAGCTTTCCTTTATCGATTTTTTCTGCCATAGCGAGAGCTTCATTCTCAGAAATGGATATGAAAGTATTCAATCTGCTATCTTTGATTTTCTCAAGAAACTCAGAAATCACATCGTAACAACTTTCTCCTTGACTGTATCTTTCCCTTACCTCTGAAACGGATATCGGGTTAAACAATTCTTGGCCCCCTGAAATATCCTTTTTCTGTTTTCGGTGCGTTGGCCATGACCTCTTCTTGATTTAGACACTCTCCCGGAACATCATCTCTGAAAACGTTACAGATATCCAAGACGTGAAAGACTGGTTCAATATTTTCCTCCACACTATCGAGCATTCCAAAGTAATCAAGAATTTTCTCAAAATGCTCTCTGAACACTGCAACTTCATCGTCTTTCAATTCAATCCTCGCCAGCTTTGCCACATGACGGATCTGTTCATCTGTTATCATTATAAATCCTCTCCAGGTACTCTTTCAATCTCAAACCATCTTTCCTCGCAATTTTTCTCATAAACTTCATAGCATGAGTGCTGTACTGGATGGCCCTTTTCTCCCTCCAGGCGATTTCTCGAGGCAATATCTTATCAGCAACCCTTCGAAATATATACTTCCTTATATACGTATCGTTAACTTTTTTTAGTTTCCACTGAGGGGGTATTCCCATAGCAATCCGTATGATATCCATGGAAAGAAATGGAGTCAAAAAATTAATTTCCCATGCATAAGAGACTTTCAGATCTCTGATAAGATTATTCTCGCCAAGATGCAATACGTCCTCATCCATTTTTTTCCTGAGTTCATCGTATCCACTTTGCAGGAGGGTGTCCACATACCTTTTATACCCCCCAAACATCTCGTCAGCTCCCTGTCCTAGAAATAGATTTTCAAAACCCATATCCTTCGCAAACTCAGATAAAAGATAGATTGGCAGAGCAATTGACACTTGGAGGGGGTCTGGTGTCTCAACAATCCTCACCACATCCTGGATTACATTTTCGACATCATGTAAACCAAACATTCTTATTAATACATCTTTTTCAAGCATCTTTCCAGCTTTTTCAAGCCATGATTTGTCTTTTTCCGATCCTGTAATCGATATAAGGGGAAAAGGAGTAAGAGAAGCAATCAAAGAACTATCTACGCCTCCAGAAAAAGCTACAGCAGCACGCTCTATTGAACCTGCCATGTCTGAGATTCTGGTAACAATATCATCCCTTAACAGATCCTCATCCACGTTTCTTGGCGGATGAATCAGTTCTTTTAAATCATACCATTCCCTATCCACCTTTCCTAATGTCAGATCTACTTTAATCACTTCTCCAGGTTTAACTTCCTTTATTTCGCCAAATTCTATTAACGGTTGTCTGAAAGAACAGAAAATTAATGGCTTTGTAACATAATACAGCGGATGTCCTCCAATAACATCCCTGGCAAGGTACACACATCTTCCATCAAACATAGCCGCTGAGAATAATCCATCAGATCTCACGGGTATGCTCTTGGGATCATGAAGAATAGCCGTGTCAAGTTCTCCACTGATCACTGCATGCACTCCATTATTTACTGACCATGATGGAAAACGATAGGCAAGATAAATACCGTCAAAATTTCTAATTGTGAGTGATCTATTCTCAATGTTCGGTATCCTTACATCCGGTAATTTTTCTCCGCCCACTATCATTTGAGCCACTTTTCAGCCTTTTCCAGAATGGTTTCAACTCTCATTTTTGCAGTCCCAAGGTAGTTCTCTGGCAACAATATACGCTTAAGGTCTTCTTTTCTAAAATACCTCATCACAGCTTCGTCTTCCAATAAAACCTCAATCAGGCCTTTATCTTCCCCATATGCTCTCATGGACGCTTTTCGTACTATTTCATGAGCTTCTTGTCTTGAGGCGCCTTTTTTTGTTAACGCTATCATAACACTTTCTGCCATGTTTAATCCTTTAAGCCGCTCCATATTTTCACGCACTCGTTTCTCATTAACTGTCAGTTTTTGGATAACTCGAATTGTTTGTGTCAGTATGTGATCTACAAGAACACTCACTTCTGGCAGGATTATTCTTTCTGCTGAAGAGTTACTTAAATCTCTTTCTTCCCAGAGAATAGTGCTCTCTAAAGCTGGTCCAATAAACCCTCTTACCACTCTTGCAATCCCACATATCTGTTCAGCGGTTATTGGATTTCTCTTATGAGGCATGGTAGAGGATCCGACTTGTTTTTCTCCAAATTCTTCTTCCAATTCTCCAACTTCAGTCCTCTGCAATACCCTAATTGTAGTAGCAAATTTTTCCAGTGTTGTCGCTATTCCAGCAAGAAACATCACATATTCTCCATACAAATCCCGGGGGATGATCTGGGTGGCAATATCCACACTCTTTATCTCTAGATATTGCATAGCTTCGGCCTCAATGGATTCGCCCATATCACCATATGCTGCCTGAGTTCCTACCGCTCCCGTTATCTGGCCTACGACAACTCGTTTTTCCACTTCACTCAGACGTTCAAGATGTCTCATAATTTCAGATGCCCATACCGCAAATCTGAAACCGTAGGTTGTTGGAATAGCTGCTTGTCCATGAGTTCTTCCCAGACAAATAGTATCTATGTGTTCTTTAGCTTTTTTAACCAGTTCTCTCAAAAGTTCAACCAGTTTCTCTTTAATCAAAGTGAGACTATCTCTTAATTGAAGAGCTGTAGCAGTATCAATTATATCGTTAGAGGTTGCACCAAAATGAATCCATTTTCCTGCATCTCCTTCAGCCACCTCTGACATAGCTTTCACAAGAGCCATTATGTCATGTTTAATTTCAGCCTCAATTTCCTTTATTCTATCTACTTTTACGGTCTCACATTTTTTTTCCAGCTCTTCAACCTCCTTACTGGAGACAAATCCATGCTTGGCCAGGGATTTCAGGAGAGCAAGTTCAACCCGAATCATTAAGCGGATCTTGTTCTCCTCATCCCAGATGGACTTCATTTCCTGGGTTCCGTACCTGAATTCAATGGGATGGACTGGCATACATGAAGGTAAAACATGATGGTTTAAAAAGATGTTTGTCACTACTCAAAGAGGGTAAGGGGGTTTATTTCACATCATAGATAAAAAGTAAATAAGATTAGTCAGATTTTTCCAGAAAATTTTATAGATGTATATCCAATACATCAGAAGCAGATATACCTGATGACCCGAAAATTATATGTTGTTATTGCTCTGTTGGGAACTTAAATAAATTTCTACAGGAGAGAGAGAATGAGGGATAAAATCCAGAGAGTACTCCGGAATACCGAAGAGATAATTACCGAACACGAACTCAAGGATTTGCTGGAAAAGAGAGAGACCACCACTTATGTAGGATATGAGCCAAGTGGAAAGATTCATCTCGGCCATCTGTTGACTGTGAACAAACTTATAGATCTTCAGGAAGTCGGATTTAAAGTGATAATCCTATTAGCAGACGTTCATGCTTACCTCAACGAGAAGGGTAGCTTCGAGGAGATTGAAAAGGTGGCAGAAATGAACAGAGAGGTCTTCATAGCTCTCGGCCTGGATGAGAGAAAAGCTAGGTTTGTTCTCGGTTCTACCTACCAGTTTGAGAGAGATTACGTTATCAATCTGTTGAAATTGGCCCGACTTACTACACTGAACAGAGCAAAGCGGAGTATGGATGAAGTAAGTCGTAGAAAAACAGATCCCCTTATTTCTCAGATGGTGTATCCTTTAATGCAGGCTATGGACATTGCATATCTTGGTGTGGATCTGGCAGTGGGAGGAATAGACCAGCGAAAAATACATATGCTCGCCAGAGAGAACCTACCTCGAATTGGGTACAAAGCTCCTGTATGTCTACATACCCCCATCCTTCTGGGGCTTGATGGAGAAAAAATGTCTTCCTCTAAGGGTAATTTTATTTCAGTAGATGATTCTGAGGGAGATGTTAATAAAAAAATAAAGAGAGCATTCTGTCCTCTAGGTGAGATCGAAAATAACCCTGTATTGCAGATGTTTCGATACCATATATTTCCACGATATGAACATATCACCCTTGAACGAGACGATAAATTCGGAGGGGATGTCGTATATGATTCCTATTCTCTTTTAGAAGAGGATTACCACTTAGGAAAAATTCATCCCATGGATCTGAAAATAAATGCAGCAAAATATATAAACGAGTTAATCGAACCTGCTAGAAGGAGACTTAAACGTGGGGTGTCAGACTGAGAAAACAGAATGGAAATGAAGTAGTACGAGTAAGAATTCCAGACCCATCAAAAAGAGAAGTATTTGGGATTGTTGAATCTCTTCTTGGAGCGAACCATATTCGGGTGAAATGTCTTGATGGAAAGACTAGGATTGCCAGAATTCCAGGGAAACTAAAAAAAAGGATATGGATACGAGAAGGGGACGTGGTAATAGTGGTGCCGTGGGATTTTCAGGATGAAAAGGCCGATGTGATATGGAGATATACCAATCCACAGGTAGAATGGCTGGAGAAAAAGGGTTATCTATAGAAAGATGCCCGTAAAAGATCTTGACCGGATTGAATGGTATCTTAACAAGCTAAAAATAAAAAATAAGGATGCGGATGATTTTAAGATTTTTGCAGATGTCATTGATACATCCGTTCTTAAGACTTTATACAAACTTAGCAATAGAAAGATTATTACTGCTCTTGGTGGAGTTATCAACGCTGGAAAAGAGGCTAATGTATTCCACGCTCTTGGAGAGAGTGGAGAGGTAGCTGTTAAGATATACAAGATAGAGACGTCTGAATTCCACAATATGGAGGATTATATCGCAGGAGACCCACGTTTTACCAAAGTGAAATATACGAAACGACAGCTTATTTATACATGGGCAAAAAAAGAGTTTAAAAACCTTGAACGAGCCTTCAAAGCTGGAGTTGCAGTACCTGAACCTATAATTTTTCTTAACAATGTCCTGATAATGCAGTTTATTGGAGTAGATGGTGTGCCGGCCCCAACACTGCGAGACATTGGAAACGCTCTTCCAGAACTTACCGATGTGGATGATTTGTTCAATCAAATTGTGAAAGAGGTGAAAAAACTGTTGGAAATCCAACTTGTCCATGCTGACCTCAGTGAATACAACATATTGTGGGATGAAAGGCCAGTCCTTATAGACATGGGACAATCAGTTCTCCTTGATCATCCCAACGCTATGGAATTTTTGAGACGAGATTTGAAAAACATCGTAAGATTTTTTTCCAAATATGGCATAAAATCTGATGTCAATGAGCTTTTGAGAGAGGTAATGGCATAATGCAACATATCCGAATTCCCAGAGAGAGGGTAGGAGTACTCATAGGGAAAGATGGAGAAGTAAAAAAAGCCATAGAGAGTTATTCAGGATGTACACTGAATATAGATAGTGAAACGGGACTAGTAGAGATTGAAGAGGGTGGAGATCCCCTTGGCATGTTGAAGTGTATGGACGTGGTTAAAGCAATTGGTAGAGGTTTTAATCCCCAAGTAGCAATGAAGTTGTTTGAGAGTGACTTCATAATGCTGGATATAATAGACTTATCTGGATCCTTTACCACTAAAGATGCTCTCAGAAGGATAAAAGGAAGAATAATAGGCAAAGATGGAAAAATCCGGAGGGCCATGGAAGATTTAATCGGGGCATATGTCAGCATTTATGGGAAGACTGTTTCTATCATAGGATCACCCCCTCAGATTAAAATAATCAGGCACGCCGTAGAGATGCTGATGGATGGAGCGAGCCATAGTTCAGTTTTGAGATATCTGGAAAAGAAACGAAGGGAACTAAAGGAGGCAACCCTTGACTGGGAAGTTCTGGAATAACCGGAGAGATAAGACAGAGCAGAAGTTATTTAAATTAATACCATATAATTCTCTCTGATGAGAGGCCCCATCAATTTATATGAACCTTGGGATCTTGTACTGAAGGGGTTGCTTATTTTTCCTGTGGTATATGTGGCTGCCTTTTCCAGAATCAGTTTTGGATCAATAACAGGGATGTTTCTTGCCTTAATTGGAGTGATAATATGGGCCGGTAGCCTAGTGGACATACCTCTATACCATATGAGGACGAGAAAACCCCCCTTCAGCAAAGATGCTGTGCATATCCTTGAAAAACGGTACAAAGTTTCCTTGAAGGAAAATATGCTCTCCGGTAATCCTAGATTGTTTCACTCAGCCATTTCCCTGAATCTATCTATCCTTGTAATGTTGATTGTTTCTATCATGCTGCTGTCATCCAAGCTCTGGGTGGAGCATCTAGTAATCATTCTGATCACATGGGTGATTGTGTATCTTGCATCTGATTTTGAGGGTGGAGTTGGCATAACCACTCCTTCCTACGTATTCCTCACACCACTGATTGTTGGGCTGGTAATAAATCACCCATATTCTGCATCGCTTATTTTCTCTTCAGGAGTATTGGGAATTTTTTTGGCCCATGTAACTATGCTGGGGAGCGCGAAAGAGGAATATGGCAGTCCAGTAATCAGCATTGGAGGAGCTGGAAATTATGAAGTTTATTATGCATTATTTATAGTTTCAGCGATCTTTGGATGGATGGGATAACTATGAAATGGAGAAACTGGAGACATATCACTAAACTCGATCCTGACAGACCAAATAGTCCGGAACTTGTGGCAAAAATAGTTGATTCAGGAACCGATGCCATCATGATATCTGGAACTCAGAATGTGACAGCGGATAAAGCTATGGAGCTCATTGAGATGGTAAAGGATTATGACATCCCTGTAGTCCTTGAACCCTCAGACCCATCTGGTGTAGTTACTGAAGTAGATTTTATATTCGTTCCATCTGTTATCAATGCCACAGATGTAGAATGGGTAATTGGAAAACATGCTCAATGGGTTTACAGCCACTATGAGGCAATTGAGGGATTTTCAGATCTTTTAGAGAAAGTTGTCATGGAAGCATATATCGTGCTAAACCCAGCCTCAGCTGTGGGAGAAGTTACGAAAGCGAGGACTGAATTGACTCCTAAAGAGGTTGCTTCATACGCAGTTGCTGCTGAAATGCTGTTCTCTTTTCCCATAATATACATAGAGTACAGCGGGACTTATGGAAATCCTGAACTGGTCAGAGAGGTTAAATCTAGGCTGTCTAGAGCCATGTTGATTTACGGTGGTGGAATAACCGAGAGGAAAAGAGCACTGGAAATGAGTAGATATGCAGATGCCATCGTTGTAGGAAATGTTGTGTATGAGAAAGGACTGGATAAATTCGTAGAGACCATACTATAACCTATGACACAACAACCATTAACATTCTGCCCGGAAAGCTGATAGGAGAAGAATATGAGAGGACTTACGTTGAAGAAATTACAGGCATTATGGCAGCTTTTCAGACTTGAACATGGATTTATGTATGGAGTCGGTGTATGGATAGGTGCCTTTATCGCTGTGGGGCTTAATGTCGAAATAAACAGTATAATTTTCGGATTTCTCACGGCCCTGTTTCTTCAGGCGGGTACCTTTGCTCTCAATGACTACTACGATTTTGAAGTGGATAAAGCAAACAAACGAAGAGATAGGCCCCTTGTGAGGGGGGACCTGACTAAACAGGATGCCATGAGGGCATCACTTATCATGATACCCCTCGGTCTGATTACAGCAGCCCTTGTGAACTTTCCGTCCTTTGTTCTTGCTCTTATCATAACAGTAATGGGTGTCCTATATGATGTTAAAATAAAGGAGACTGGACTGGGTGGAAACTCTTACATAGCTTTTACCATGGCAGCCCCATTCATTTACGGGAGCGTTGTTGCAACCAGATGGATTACTTGGGACATTGCTATGCTTTCCATTATCGCTTTTTCTGCTGGTCTGGGAAGAGAGATTATGAAGGGTATCGAAGACGTCCATGGTGATGCACTGAGAAATGTGAGATCTATTGCTAGGGAATTGGGTGAGAGAAAAGCAGGCATTATCGCAGGAATTCTGTTTGGTATATCTGTCGCTTTTTCTCCAATACCCTACTTACATCCAGAATCGGCCTACCATGGAAACCTAGTGTATCTTGGCTTAGTTTTTATAACCGATGTCATACTTATGTATGTGACAGTGTCACTCTGGAGAAAAAGGGATTACAGTATTAAAAATCTAAGAAAAGTAAGCTTAACAGGTCTATTCATGGGTCTTATGGCCTTTCTTGCTGGAATTATAATAAGGTGATATAAATGTTAAAAAAAGAGGAAGAGATTAGAGATAACATTATGGAAATAGTTGCTCATTTAATGGCCCTTTCTGCCAGAACTGCCCCAAAAAGTGCTGGGATAGACGATATTGAGATAGTTGTGATAACGGGAGAAGAGAAAGATAAGCTGGCAAAAAAAATGAAGGACATGTCTAAAGAGAAGGAGAGAAACTTCATTAGAGATGCAATTGGAGTTGAAAAAGCCAGTTGTGTCATCTTGGTTGGAGTAAAAGGAGGGAAAAGCCTTGGACTTAACTGTGGGGCATGTGGATTCGTTACCTGCGAAGGATTTAAAAAGAGAGAGAGACAGGGGGGTAAAGACTATCTAGGACCTTCATGTGCCTTTAAGCTGGTGGATCTTGGGATAGCAATAGGTTCTGCTGTTAAAACTGCCGGGATTTTGAACGCAGATAACAGAGTGATGTACAGGATTGGTACGGCAGCGAGAAAGCTGGGATATACAGTGAGTGATGTCGTCTTTGGCATACCCATTGCTTCGAGTGGTAAAAATCCATTCTTTGACAGGGTATTTAAGTAACCCTTGCAATGGTCCGATGGAGACTTGGCAATCATGATAAATTCGACCGAAAAAATTTTAAGCCAATGCTTTAACTCTATACTGTTATCCCGCCTTAGCTCAGACTGGCCAGAGCGCGCGGCTGTAGTGTGAGACTTGCCAAGAGGCAAGAATACCGCGTGGAAACCGCGTTGTCCCCGGTTCAAATCCGGGAGGCGGGACTAATAACCGTGGGTGACATTCCTGTCCCCCTTTTATTTTTTAGTTCATTGTTTTTAACATGGGGAGAGATTGCAATCCAAAGAGACTAAAGAATAAGTAAAAATCTTACAAAGCTATAAATATCGTCGATTTTTGTTTTTATTGAGGGAATAATTTAGCCTTTCAAGTGTTAATGGAACTTTCATGAATGTTTTATTCATTCCTCCTCATCCAATACTAACCATAGTTGTAGTTGAAGAAGGGAAATTGCCCATACAAATTCCACCATTCCCAAGCCAATTTTGGCATAGAGTAGAGTTGCATTCCCATTCTTTGGCCCTTCTCAACCGGAGCTCACACCATATCACGCACCCGTACACCCCCTTTCTTATATGAGTATTCCATGATCAAATTGAAGTTCATCCATCCGGAAATTGATGACACCACCAGCTTCTCTCACTATTATTTTCAAAAAATATGTTTGATGGACCTTTGCACACTTACCATACAATTCTAAGTGCTACCTTTACTTAAAGGTTTGTACTGAACTTTTTCTTCTTGGTCGATTAATAATTCAATCGTTCACCAATCAACTTGATTTTTTCAGTTCTTACCTTTTTCATTGTAAAATCTATGATTTATAAATTCAAAATTATTGATGACGGTGCATCCATTTTTATCATAGCATATACAAACAATAACAAATACGCTGGTAAAGCTACTCGGATCCTATATTTATATCCCTAACATTGATAAATTTTCTTATGAGTATTATTAATTATTGTGGAGTCAGATTAGGAGGTAAGTTCTTCAAGTCTGTCAAGATCTTTTTTCATCTGCTCAAGCTCTTCTCTTTTCTTCTTTATTAGATCTTCTACTATATCCCTTAGATCAACTAGTAACCTATAACTTTTGAGGGGTCTGCCTTTCCCCTTCTTTTTGATCTCTTTCTCTTCAATCCAGTTTTTCTGCCTTAATTCATTCATAGCGAGACTGACTTCTGGCTGTCTGAGATTAGCAGCCATTTCTATTTCTCGAGAAACTGCTTCATCCACACTAGAAAGATACACGATTACTTTCGCAAGATTACGATTCAAACCTGTTTTTGTGAGCAACTCTACCAGTTCCTCATCCCGCTCATCAAACATCCTTATTGGTCTATCTCTCATCTCCAACACCACTCATTCAGGCTATTACTTTATGTTATACTTTCAAATATATAAATTTTTGTACATTTAGTTGTTTTATCTTATTTTCGATTTATTATACAAACAAATATGCTACAGGAATCCAATTACGTGAAAAACCCTTCAAAGTATTTTTTCCACAATATAATGGACTTTCTGGAAGTCTTGTATCATTGAGTATTTAAACTAGTATAACTGAGAATCCTAATCCCCTTCAACCCTTTTAAACGGTCATATGTCATGAAACATTGCTGACTGGACATATATCGATAGATTTCACTGAAACAGACATGAATTAGAGATTATTGCCTTAAAAAAAGTCCTGAACGGCTTTACCGAAAAATACATATACCTGCTTGAGACCTACCTCCATTGGAGAGAGCCGGGGTGGCCTAGCTGGTGGGGCGTCAGACTCATAATCTGAAGGCCGCGGGTTCGAACCCCGCCCCCGGCATGAATAACCGAGTTAAAGGCATGGGGACAAAGTTAGACTCCATAAATAGTTCTTCTGAGAGACTAAATAATGTGGTGCAAAAGGTAGATATGGAAAAGTGGAGGTCCATAAACCATTTCTTGTAAGAGTATTACAACCAATGTAGTGGATTACTTCTTGGATGAGTTTTTTCCTTCGAAAAGAGCATTCTGGTGTTTGGATAGATTTAATCATGGGTGTCGATCTCAATATCAAAGATCTTTTGGAAAGTCAAGAATATCTTCTCAAGTGTAGAGACCTTTTTCAACTTCTTTAACCAATAAGCAACCGTGAGGTTCAAGATCGTCTTCAAAGAGGCCTAAAAAGGTGGTATGTAGTCTATGTTCTCTTTCCCTGGCTGTGTTTCCCAGGGAGAGACCAGGGAAGAGGCCCTTGAAAACATCAGAGAGGCGATAGAGGACTACATGGATATAGAAAACTCAAATTGAAGCAGATATTGGAGATATAAGAACTGAAGTTGCTGAGATAGTAGTTTAAAGGTATTCTTTTGAAGTTTCCAGTAATATTGTGAAAGATAATTAACGGATATCTAAGTCAAAATCCCTCTAATTTTTTATATGATGAGGTCCATTTAAATCTTTTGCAATGAGTGGTTCTGAACCACTTTATTTGTCGCTCGGAGTTTCTCTCCTGGGCATGTCGTTCTTATCCATGAGTATTATTTTTGGTGATGATGAGACCAAACAATTCATAAACATGCAGATAGACCTTGCCAGATGGCATGCCACCATCCTCCTTATTATCACTTTTTACATGTACCTGGTTGGAATGCTCCACTCCTTTGCCCGAACCCAGATAAGTCTGGAACTAGTAATTTTGGGTGTAACCATTGTCTGGATTGGTTTTTTCGTAATAGAACTCAGCTCTCTGATCAAGCTCCATCAGGCAGGGTTCAGACCAAAAAGCTCAAAAACACTATTTGATATTGCCGTATACCTAGCAGTCTTCTGGCTTATTATGGAGAGGGTTGACCTACATCTGACTGTCCTTCAAATATTCACTACGATTTTCATAATCTGCACCCTGTATTTCGTTGTTATGCTGAAAAAATACAGAAGAATGGTTACAATTCTGGTGGAACCCATGGACCTATATGTGCCAGCCGTAGGATTGAGGCTGATTTCCGCAATAGCAGGCCTGAGTTTCATCACATATGGATACTCAGAAAGTGCCTTTAAAGGACTTATCGCCCTTGGTTATCTTGTTCTGGCAGTGATATTCTGGCACTCGGCCATGGATATGCAGAGGATTTTTATGAAGGGGAAGGGGATCTAAATACTTTATTTCATTTATTCAAAAAAATTCCCTGATTGATTTGTATTTGAGTGATTCAAGGTCTATCTTTCTAGGATATATAACAGAAATGACTAACCAAGTTCCATATACGTTATGCGTTCCCATTATGAAAAAAATATGTTTCAATCCTTTCATGTAGCTCAAAAACTTATCTTTCACTTCCATAACAGTCGCATCATCGCTCTTACTATTTTTCTTCACTTTTCTGTATGGTTCGGCAAGTTCCAATCTTTAAACATTATTTAAGGAGTTTTTGGCGTGAATCAGAACGACAAAAATATATACTCACATTGTATTGGGAAAAATTTGAGGATCGAGGAACCTTTAAGTTTGATAGTTGGGGGAGATTACTAAAATTACGGATAATACGAAGCATGAATAAGTTCATGCGCTAAATCACCGAAAATATAGATGTATTAAAATGTGAGGGGGAAAACATGGGAGCTAACATCATGAGCCCAGAATCGCATTTAAGTCATATTAATGCGAAACTTACAAAACTATATGATAGATTTCTGTTGATGCCATTCCAGTTTTTTGGCGAAAAAGAGATTCATTATGAATTTTATAAGGAACTGAACGATTTAAGAATAAAAGACTCAAGGTATAATGAGATGAAAATTATTCGTGAGTTTCCTACAACATCTTTATTCAAAAAAAGAAAAGATGGGAGGCTGAAAAAAGGTACAACAGGAAAACGGGCATATATTGACTTAGTAATTAAACATCCATCTGGTAATATTGGATTTGAATTCTTTTTTGGTAAACAGACGCCGTATACCGAAAAGAACTACAGAAAGGACATATATTTTCTTAGGAACAGAAATTTGTCTCCAGAGGGGGCTTTGATACATACTTATAACGATTGTCTGAAGTTAAAGAATGAGGATGAATTATTTTTTTCTTGGGTTGTTCTTTTCATTGCTGCTTATTTCGAAAATACAAAGGCAAAAAAGTATTTCGTCAAAAATAAGAGGGACGAAATAATCAATGGTTTAAAAAAGATAAGAGATGGTCTGCCAGATAATATACGTATTTTGTATGTTGAAAAGTCATACATCGGCGATTTAAATGATAAGAGAAAACAGTGTAGGTATATATGGCAAAGCGATATGTACCCATAATCTCTGCAAATATAATAATTGTAGCTTTGTATAACTGGACAAATCTCGTAAATTCATGGAATGTTAAATAAAATGCCAAGAGTATCATGAACAGAACTGCGTATGTGGGGAAAATGGATAACGAAAAAATCACCTTAAGCCAGCTGGAGGCTCATCTTTTCAAAGCAGCTGACATTCTCAGAGGCAAGATGAATACCTCATGAGTCTGGAAGAGACTTCATCCACATTGTTCGTAATATCTTTTAATCGCTCTCTTAACTCTGTCAGTAGGCAAAAAATACATGAACTCTTCCCACCAGTCCATCAATAGATCTTTTCCGAATTCCAGCTGTATCTGGTCAAATCAAGATAATGGATTCCAGATCTCTCCCCCATTGCCGTTCTCAATGCTATTTTTCTGGTATCAACCACTATCGCATGGTCTCCTTTTGTGCCGGTTTTGATGCTCGCTCTAAACCTATAGTCTTTAATTTCTGCCTTTGCTTCCATACATTTACCCCCTAATGTCCGTGATCTGACAGCTAACCAAAATAGTGAGACAAGACTTAGGCGTGCTGTGAAAGTTAACAATCGAAGAAAAAATAATATACCAATTTAGCAATAATCAACAAAAGAGATTGGGGGGTCTCAGTATGACTGTTTGTGTTAGTTCTCTTTATGAGAGTAGAGTAGCAGTCAGATATTTGAAAGATTTGAGGTTGAAAGCCAGAATCCATGAAAATAAGGTTTTACTGGTTTGATATCGAAGTTGGGGGGTGGTTTATGGCAAAAAGAATGTTTCAATCAGAACACGACGAAATGGTGGAATATGTTGCGAACTATTTGAGAGAGAACGGGTTTAGAAATATCAAAGCCGATATTCCTGGATTTAATAGACCTGATAGGATAGTGTGGAGGATGACGAATGAAGGGCATATTCCCGATGCGACAGCTGTAGGCTGGGATTTTAATTTGTTTGAAGTTGAAACAGAAGACTCAATTGACGACCAACATACAGAAGACCAGTGGAGATTATTTGCTACCTTTGCTGAGGAAAAATCTGTAAAATTTTGGGTGGTAGTACCGAAGGGCACAGAAAAACTTGTTGAGAGAAGATTAGCCGAGTTGGAGCTAATAGCACATATTTGGGAGATCCCCAGACCTGGATCCAAATAACCCAAGATTAGTAATTAATAGGGTCAAGAAAACACAGTAAAGAAATAGAAGAATACTTGGTAGACCTAAAATTGGAGGTATAAAATTACATTCAACTCAAATCACAGTCCTTGCTAGAGGTTTTATATTCGGATATAGCCTTATGATTTCGATTAGATTTTGCGAGAACCATTTCAACCTGTCAGCTTAAACAAACATCTATGAGATTCAAAGTTATCCTTCAGAGAGTTGAAGAGGGTGGTTATATATTGTAAGCTGTCCAGCTTTATTTGGCTGCCACTCTTAGGAATGAACCATGAGAAGCATTAGAGGATATCAAAGAAGTCATTGCAGGTTGCCTAGAATCAGTTACAGGATATAGAATTAAGAAACTCAAACCTGAAGGAGATGTTGTTGAAGTAGTAATCTGATTCTAAATGAGCAAACTTTCTGTTATTTCTGAAAATAAGGTTTAATCGTCGTTTCTGAAATTGAATGGATGGAGTTATACTTAATACCACAGAACAGGGATCTCTCCCTTGAGCTTTTTCACTCTGGCAGAGATTCTGGAGACATCTGCAATGCTTATAGATCTAGCTGCCAGATAGAACACACCATGATCCGGATAACTCTCCCAAGCTGGATCCAGCCTTTTTATGGCTTTCATGTTCTCCATGCAGAATTGCTCCATCCGTCTGTAGCTCCATCCCCTCTGGATCCCCAGTATGAGGATTGCAAGGATTAAAGCTCTGTTGTAGGGTTTTCTTCCTCTATCCTTGGTTTCTTCCTGGATCCAGGGGCAAGTATCCCTGACAGCTCGATACACTAAAGATAGTTCATCCATGATGTTAGCTGTATGGCCCATAAAACACCACTTTTCCGTGTTCAAAAATTGAAGTATGGGAGAGAATAATGGTTTGGTATTAAGTGAAAGTAACTGGCTGAAAAAGGCCGGAATTTGGACTTTGCTCACAGCAATTCTGGAAGTGGTTGTGAACTTTACTTTTGGAAAGGCTATAATGAACATGGCAAAGGAGATGAGGAAAGGCTAAGGAGTTTCAGTTCTGTAAACTTGTTGTTGGTACAATGTTCTGAGATATGTGAAGCTTGCCGAAAAATTTCAATAACGGTTTCCGGGTATGCGAAGTTTGGCGTAAGCCAAATTTGGGTAAGTGATAGCGAACCACCTACCCGCTGTTAGGTGATAGTGCGAGCAAGTCTTCATGGTTTTCTCCCCACGATTATCCCGTACCCTATATGCTCGCTCTGAAATATCCGTTCCGACTCTCTTATTGCTTTGTATCCCGATATACCCCAGTTTTTAATCATTCTCAGAAAGATTTTTATCTGCCCAACGATTCCAATTTTTTTCTTTATCTCCTTCCCCCAACCATGCATTAAATACGATTTGTCAATTGCAATAACTTCTTTAAGCCCTGCTCTTTCAAACAACCTTTTCCAGCCTTCAAGGGTTTCGGGCTTCTCTCCTTCAATATCAGCAAGCTTTTGCTTTATTTCCTCAGGAGTGCCTTCTCTCCAGCAGACATCGTGTATCCCGACATAACCACCTGATTTGACAACCCTTACCATCTCGCTAATAGCCTTTTCTTTGTCCAATAGGCAGGTTGTGCATTCAGAAATTACAACATCAAAGGTACCGTCTTCAAATGGCAAGTTATGAGCATCAGCCTTTCTGAATCCTATATTTAAACCTCTATTTTCTGCCTTCCTTTTTGCCTTTTCAACCATATACTCTGAGGCATCAACACCAACCACCTCACATCCAAAATTCTCTGCAATATAACATGCACTTTCTCCAGTGCCGGAAGCAACATCAAGCACCTTTTGGCTCTTTTGTATGTGGCATAGCTCTGCGAGTTCTCTGGTTATTTCAAGCCCACCTGGGTGTAAAACCTCTAATCCGAGGTCTTCACTTTCAATGAGACTTTCCAATGAAGGACGAGTTCTATCACTCTTTCTTTTCATACTAAATCACCTTATAGCCAGAAGCGAGCATTTCACTTAACGTTCTGGGGATATCCGAAGTTCCGAGCAAAGCGAAGTCGGATATGCACCTGTTGTCCGAGTGCGTTAGCACCGAAGCGAAGCGGGGAGTCGTGAGCAAAACCCCAATCTTAAATCCCAAATCGATGACCCACACTCATAGTAGTATTACACCTTCCGTTATTATTTCTATAGGATCTTCTCCAATTTTATCTCTTGCCTTATTTATTGCCTCTTTACAAAGATCTTCGTAAGATTTTTCATATCCTCTTGCTATTTTCCGTTTTTCACGGATCATCAGTGGAATAATAAAACCAATAGACATGTGTTCTCTGCATTCAGGTGCTGTTTTTAGTTTATCAACACATTTTATTAGTTCAAATTCAAATTCCTTTCCAGCTCCTACTATTTCTATTTCTATTGCTATCCATTTTTTGTTATCTGTAATAAACACTATGTCAATCGCAGCTCCTTTACTACCAGTACCATAAGAAGGCACGCCCCCGGCATGAATAACCTATATCATTTACATGTAAACCCTAAACGAGACTGGAGACTTTTCTGTTAATAGACCAGTGGTTCCTAAACTCTGGATTTCTTACCACTTATTTTCTCTATCTCAATTTTGATGACAGTAACATCATCAACCGCATCATCAGAGAATTCATACGATTGGTCGGAATAATGACCTACAATAATACCAAGCGCTTTCCTTTTTTCTTCAGGGTCTTCAACGAAAAAAGCTTTGCCAGAACCTATGACGCTACTATATTCCATACTCCAGTTACAGGGATTTCCTGATTTCACAAGATTGTGGTCGATATCTATTTCAAAACAAACGTTATTATTTCTTTTTAGAATATCAATTTTCCTGCCCTCATGAGCTGAATGAAAGTATATACGATTGTCATCGTAACCAAAACACACGGGGACTACATATGGAATGCCATTATCACACATAGCTATTCTACATACAGGCGCTTTTTTAATGATAGTTTCTATTTCTATTCTATTTGTAATTTCCTTGTCTTTTCTTCTCATCTTACTCCCTTCATCATTCTATTTTATTTAATATTCGCCATGTAGCTGTAAGCTTGTTATCCATCACAGAAAGTTAGGATGTTCCATTTTTCCACTCACTAAATTCCAGTCAGCGATGTTATATTATCCTCTAAAATTTTTCTTACATCTCTTTCATTCAGATTTAGATTCAGTATTTTCATCAGTTCCGATTTCATTACTCCGAAAGGCATATCTGATCCAAAAATTACTCTTTCAGGACCTATTTCAGAGATGAACATCTGAATGGTGGAAGGTGATCCAAGAGAGGTATCAAAATATATGTTCATATTATTCTTAAAAGCTTTAAGAAATCTGATGGGGTGTCCACCCAATGAACCAAAATGGGGGATTATGAGAGTTACAGTCGGAAATCTCTTTGTGAATTCCAAAGTAAATTCAAATTCTTCTTCAAATATCACTGGCAAACCGAGTTCCACTACTCTATCTACGAATTCAGGCAAGTCTGGATCTTTCAATACTGAATAATTTGATGATGTATCTGAAATACCTCTAACCCAATGCCATTTCACAGCATAAAATCCATCGTCAGGAGGATGTAGATCATCTCTTACATAAAATACTGGGATAAAAGATTCCCTTCTCTTTTTACAGAAGTTAAGAGTCCACTGATTAATGTCAGGAGTTGTTACTGCTTTAGAGGGAAAAGGGAAAACAAAAGACCTTTTCACTCCTGATTCCTCCATCTCTTTCTCTACATCTCTGTGCCTGATATTCATGTTCAATTGAAGAGAAGGGCCAATATGGACATGAGAATTAACTATTTCCATTGTTATCCAAGATGTGACCAGAGATATAAGTAAATTATCGTATTTTTTGACCCAAAAACTTTGACTCAAAAACCATAACAACCTGCAACTATGATTGAGTATCAATCACATTTTTAAACCGGAAAATTAGAGTGAGTGAAATGCTTATAGAGGGTAATTTAATTAAATAATCAGAACCTAAACCAGTATGGGGTGTTGCGTATGAAGAGTTCTACCGCAGAAGTAAAAAGTCCATCTCATCCCTTAATTTCTGAAGATCGTACCCTTTCTCCAATTATTCTCCTCCATGGAGCTGGATGTAACTCTAGTATATGGATGCATCAGATTGGGAACTTTGAGACTTTCCCTGTAGACCTCCCGGGACATGGGAAGACTCCGGATGAGGCCGTGCACAGCATTGCTGATTATGCCGATTTCGTTTTTAGGATTATTGCTGAGAGAGGGCTGTATGGGGGAATTATCGTAGGCCATTCCATGGGAGGAGCTATAGCCCAGCATCTGGTAAACCATTATCCAGGTATAGTTAGAGGTCTGGTTCTTACCAGTACTGGCGCTAGATTGAAAGTTTCAAGCAAAATTTTTGAATTGATCCGGACAGATTATGATGATTTCATAAACCGAATTTCCCAGTGGGCATTCAGCAGATCTAGAATATCGTTTCTTCAGCAAGAAATAAATTTGTTTAAAGATATATTGAAAGAGACGTCTCCAGATGTAACAGAGCGCGACTTTAGATTGTGTGATGCTTTTGATTTTACCAGAGACTATGAAGCAGGCTCCATTAACATCCCTGTACCTACCCTTATTGTCGTGGGAGCAGATGATGTCCTTACTCCTATAGAATATTCTAAATATCTTCATACCCGTATACCTTCTTCCGAGATGGTGATAATAGAGGATGCCGGACATATGGTGATGCTAGAACAGTCTTCTGAATTCAATGCTCTGCTGCTAAGGTTTCTCACCAGGATTTAGCATTTAAAACGTGCACACCTATCCACTCTATCATTTGACATACAAGTAGAGAGTTCTTTTTTCTGACATCATCTTAAGATGTGTCCTTATGTTCCTCTTTTTGCCTTTAACTATCAGATACAGCTCTATCAGAATAGGCAATATAGCAACTACATCTAAAAAATCTAGAAAATTCTTTCCAAAATATAATGATTCACGAATTATCAGAAGTATTGTCAACTTCTGTTGACAATTATAAATCTCTGATTTACAATATACCGAACAATACTCTTCGGTCATCTTTTTTCTGGCTATATTTTATATATCAAGTCTCCCTTCTCAACTTCTTTTCTGCTCTTCAGGTTGAGATAGCATTATTATAGAAAGCACTAGATACAGGATAACACCCAGACCCTTGATAAAAATGAAGAAGATGAAAATCAAGAGGGCTAAAGTGGGTTCACAGCAAGATGTTGGCCAAACCTCCACAAACTCCTGAAATTAATTTGTCTATTGAACTTTTATAGAATTTTTCTATATATACTCCATCTCACCTGTAATTTTTCCCTTAATCCTTCTCACACAGATGGACTTTCCTTATTAGACTTTTATGTACTCTGTCCTCAAATACTTTTACGATGACTAGCTCATCTGGTAAATACTCCTTTAGTTCTCTATCAATAACAAATACTCCTTTAGAGTGTTTTTTCATCACGCGAGCTACCTCTTCCATTACCTCTCGAACAAACCTGGTTGTTTCCCCAACCATCCGGGAAGATCTGCCATAAGGGAAATCAGTCACCAGTCCATCTACTGAGTTATCAACAAAGGGCATGCTGGTAGCATCTCCCTGAATTACCGAGACTTTTTGCCCACACCATTTGATATTTCTCAAACATCCCTCTACCATAATCTTCTGAATATCCATTCCTATAGATTCAATACCCATAAGGGATGATTCAATCAGAAAACTTCCAGTTCCACACATGGGGTCCAGAAGAAGCTCATTTTTCTTGATTCCTGTAAGGTTAACAAGAGCCCTAGCAAAACTGGGCAACATCACTCCTGGTCGGAAAAAGGGCCTTTTTTGAGGATTTCTCTGATTGAAACCCTTTTTATCGGTTTTATGAATCATAATTCCAATGACAGCATGGTTTCCTACAAGAATTACTCGTAGTAAAACTTCTGGATTTTTCAAATCGATTTTCCATCCACGTTTATAAAGTTCAGCCCCAATTGTTTTCTCGAGAATCTCTGAATTTTCAGTATGATGCCCTACCTTTTTTACCCTCACACACCCAATCATCCTCTTGGGAATATCTATATCCACAACAGAATCTACAAGCCTGGTTTTATCCACTATATCTAGGACTTCAACAACCTCATGAACGAGGGCCAGTCTATCTAAAAACTCAGGTAAACGATTGCCAACCTGATCTACTAGAAGGACCCTATCAAGTCTTTTAGCCTTTACTACTGAAGGACCATAGGATTTATAAAGCTGAAACACCTCTTCTTCTGCTAAATCTGAATGCCTACCAGACAGAAGGTATGCTAGTTTCATTCACTTTTTTCTTCAGACTTAACCTTGAAAAACTCCAGAAGTTCTATTGGAATGGGCAGGACAACTATCGATGAGTTTTCCAGTGTTGCTTCTGATATCGTTCTTAGCATTCTCAGCTGCATGGCACCCTTAGATTTGGTCATAATTTTTGCCGCTTCAGCGATTTTTTTGCTGGCCTGTAATTCTCCATCTGCTTGAATGATCATGGCTCTCCTATTTCTTTCTGCTTCGGCTTGACTTGCCATGGCTCGCTGCATTTCCTTTGGTAATTCAACATCTTTAATCTCAACTGCAGATACCTTAATACCCCATGGATCTGTGGCCTCGTCAATAATTATCTGCAACTTTTTATTGAGCTTCTCTCTCTCTGAAAGTAGCTCATCTAGTTCTGCTTGTCCGATGACGCTTCTCAGAGTGGTCTGAGCTATCTGAGATGTGGCAACATTAAAATTCTCTACCTGTATTACGGCCTTCTCAGGATCTATAACCCGGTAATACACAACCGCATTGACTTTTACTGTGACATTATCTCTTGTCACAACTTCCTGTGAGGGTACATCATAGGTTATAGTTCTGAGATCTATTTTTACCATAGAGTCGAATATGGGAATGATAAAAAATAACCCCGGACCTTTGGCTCCAAGTAGCCGTCCGAGCCTGAATATGACTCCCCTCTCGTACTCTTTAACTATTTTGATGGAAGATGAGAGTATTACCAGAACTATTATTACTATTCCCAGAAGGAACGGAAGTTCAATCGCCATTTTTCACACCAAACCATTATTCACCTTTTTCACTAATAAAATTAACCCATCTCGATCTACAACAACTACTTTATCTCCCTTTTCGAGCTTTTCTTCCACCTCTGCTCTCCATATTTCTCCTCTAATCCTGATAAGAGCTTTCCCATCATATACTTCCACCACCTCACCCTGTAGTCCTATCAGCTCTTCTCCTCCAACTGCCTTTTTCCTTTTTCTAATTCTAAGAATGGCCGTGAAGGCTACAGTAAAAAATATAACAAGAACCACTACCGCTCCACCGACGGCTATTGCGAACTCCCTATAAAAACTACTGGATAGCATGGGNTCTTTAGGAAGTAAAAGAGCGCCAAGAATGAAGCTAACTGCAGCAGCAACTGTCAATCCACCATAAGTTGGAGTTACTAGTTCTGCGATGGAGAGGATAACTCCCAAGATGATGAGAATTATGCCCAGAACGTTCACCTCAAAGGTTCCTAAACCATACAAAGCCAACACGAGTGCTATAATGCCGATGGTTTCAGGTATATATGTACCCGGCGAAGATAAACCAAAGATTAGTCCATAAATTCCAATCAAAAGAAGTATTGCTGCTACCTGCGGGTTGGCCAGAACATTCATTATTTCTTCGGTTAGTCCTTTTTCATATCGTATCAGCTCATATTCTGATGTATCTACCATCACTGGTCTTCCTTTTACATTGATTTCCATTCCGTTGATTTCTTTCAGCAAATCCTCTACTGAATCCGCCATAAAATCTATAACACCTGCCTCCATCGCTTCTCTCGCTGTAAGACTTAAAGCCTCTGTGACGAACTTCTCTGCAATATCTGGTGGTCTACCTCTGCTCTCTGCTATACTTCTGATATAGGATGCCATATAGTTTACAGTTTTATTTTCCACAGGACTTATGCCAGTCACCCCAACCTGAACGGGTGTGGCTGCTCCAACTGATGTGCTAGGAGACATAGCTGCAATATGTCCTGCAAGAAGGACAAAAGAGCCAGCCGAGGCTGAGATAGCTCCACTCGGCCCCACATAGGTCACAACAGGTATTTCACTATCGTCTATCATCTGGATGATCTTAACGGTTGAATCGACCAGTCCTCCTGGAGTATTTATACGAATCAGGAGGAGTGATGCTTTTTCTTTTTTAGCAATTTTAATAGCATTTTCAACAGAAACCACAGTTGAAGGATTGATAACACCGTCTATATCAACCTGAACAACAGTACTGGCATTTGCCGTTGCCATAAATAGCATTAGTATAAATAAAATAGAGATTATTCTCAAAATTCCAGCCCCTCCACCACTGATTCAAATTCCTCTTTACTCATAAAATTTCTAGCTCCGAGTCCGGTGATGCAGTGAGCAGCAAGTGTATTGCCTAGATCCAGTGACTGCCTTATCGGAAGATCATTTAGATAACCATACAAAAAACCAACTGAGAAGGCGTCTCCTGCCCCTGTTGTATCAACTACTTCTACTGACACTGAAGGTGATTTTATTCTGTTAGGGCTGGCACTGTCTACATATGCCACACTTCCGTCTTTTCCAAGAGTGACTATCAGGATTGTAACACCTGTTTTCAGATAATCAGATGGTGGAACACCAAGTAGATTAAACTCATCCTTATTCAAAATGACTACATCACAAAGAGCTAAAAGAGATCTCAATTTTTTGAACCCTAGACGAGTGTACGGAAATCCAGGATTCAGGACTTTTGAGGACGAACACTCCTCTGCCACCCTGAAATGAAACTCAAAACTTTTTTCCACCGGAAACGGATCAAGGTATATTACATCCTCTCTTTCAAGCTTCTCTAACGGAATTCTGTATTCATCAAGCCTGGCAACAACGCCCGGAAACACGAAAAACGTTCGTTCTCCATTTCCATCTACAAAACATTCAACTCTTCCTGTCGACCCACTGATAACCTGTATACCCTCTGTGTTGACCCCAATTTTTCTAAAAGAGTCTATGAAAAACTTTCCATCCTCATCATCCCCTACAGGAGAGTAAAAGGATCCCTTAAATCCGTACAGGGTTAGCCCAAATATAACATTAGCAGCAGCACCTCCAGCCATTTTTCTGGTATTTTTTACCACTGTGTGTCCGCCTCTGTCTGGATATACATCGATAAGATGAAGATAATCCACAAGAGCAGGCCCTACACCTGCAACCCTCATAATATCTACATAGATGGCACTCGCATAAACCTTTTTCTGTACCTGAACGCAATATAGAAAAATCCCAGATGTATAAGGGATATAAAACCCTGAAGAATTTCTCTATTCTTTTTGGAGATTATATTCTGGCTAAAATATCTTATGCAAAGCCGAGGTTTCAAACAGAGGTAATGCTGATGGATTTTCATAGTAATAAAATGCCGAAAGTTTTCTTTTTTACTAGCCATGCTCAAAGAGATTATCACCTTACAAAAAATGGTTTGAAGTTATTCCTCTTATAACCCGTCAGTAGGCCATTACAAGCTTTCCTGTCCTTTTGGTTTAAATTATGAGATGCTATCAATCAGATCGTCAATCAGATCTCTCTCATAATTCGTTCTCGGAGTTTCACCAGCCTTGGAAGAGATTTATTTACTGTCATCTTTTCAGGATTTCCTTAATTTTTGAAGAAGTGTACTTTACAGTATCAGTGACTGACTTGCCATAAACAATGTGCAGATGTCAAACAGAAATTTAAATCCCCCTTCTTCTATCATCTACAACTGTATTTTTCTCTTTTTTCAATAAAAACAGTTTATTGAACCCACACGAGGGGGGATATGATATATTACTGTCCTGTTATGATGTCTCCAAGGATCTCTACTGCTTTATCAATTTCGTCTCGTGTAATCACCAGAGGGGGGACAAGTCTCAGAGTATTATTGGATGTGTTATTCACTAGCAATCCTCTCTTAAGGGCTTCATTCACCACTTCAGATGCATTGTTAACATCTACCCCAATCATCATACCAAGGCCTCTTACCTCATTAACTGGAAGTTTTTTCAGAGATTTCATAAAATACTCTCCATCCACCTTCGCCTTTTCAACAAGTTTTTCTTCCTCTATCACCTTAATTGTGGCAAGAGAAGCAGAACATGCAAAAGGATTTCCTCCAAAGGTAGATGCATGATCCCCCGGGGTAAGGACTCTCGCCACCTCTTCAGTTACCCCGATACCCCCAATAGGAATTCCTCCGCCCATAGCCTTGGCCATAGTGATGATATCTGGTTTTAGGGCAAAATGATCCTTCGCAAACCATCTTCCTGTTCGCCCAAACCCAGTCTGGACTTCATCCACTATCAGCAAACAGTCATAATCGTTTCTAACATCAATTAAGGCTTTAACAAAATCCTTTTCAGCCACATTCACACCTCCCTCACCTTGAACCAGCTCAACTACAATTCCAGCAGTATCCCTGTTGATTTTCGAAATAATATTATCGGGATTATTGAACTCTACGAATTCCACACCTTCAAGGAGTGGGAGAAATGGATTCCTGTATTTCTCTGGAAATGTTACAGATAAAGCCCCCATGCTTCTTCCATGGAAACTACCAGAGAATGCTATGAAATTCTTCTTTCCGGTAACTTTTCGAGCGAATTTGAGGGCTCCTTCCACTGCTTCAGTTCCAGAATTGCAGAAAAAAAATCTGTCCATCCCTGTTAATTCCTTCAGTTTAATTGCAAGATTGATCTGTGGCCTGGTATAATACAGATTAGAGGTGTGGATGAGCTTCTTTGCTTGATTGCATATAGCTTCTACCACAGTGGGGTGAGCATGCCCTATGGAATTCACTGCTATCCCTGCTACCAAATCGATATACTCTTTTCCATTAATATCAACCACTCTTGCCCCCCAACCATATTCGAGGACAACAGGCTGTCGTCGGTATACATTTATGAGAAACTGTTTTTCTACCTCAACGAACTCTTCAACAGAATTAGGATTTCCATGCTCCATTCTTACACCCATCAAAATTCAGTTCCACAGAAAGGACATATTTTCCATTTCACGTCCCGCTCACTGTTACATGTAGGACAGGTCAAACCTGTCTTACTTTTCAGCACTTCGCCACAAAAAGGACAAAAAGACATGGAGGATGAAACAGGTTTTCCACAATTCTGACAGGATAGAGAGGTTTCTGCTTCAATAGTTGCCCCACATTTCGGGCAGTAGCTGAACACCATGGATATACCTGCCCCACAACTGGGGCAACTCAAAGTTTCCTCATCATCCGTTTCTTTATCAAATTGATTTAACAGTTCCAAGACTGCCATGGCTTCCATCTTTACTGTAGGATGGGGTGAAGAAGAGAGTTCTTTAACAGATGTTACAATTCTCCGGTATTCATTAGTCGAAGAGATGGCAGCTATTTTTGCAGGGTCTCTTTGAAGGGTTGCTGCAAGATATCGCAAAGCAAAATATTTTCTGTTGATGTCATGATTTTCCAGTTTTTTAATCAGTTTATCTATATAATTTCCTTCCATATTTGATCACTCATATTCAATTGTCGCAGGAGGTTTTGGGGTTATATCATACACCACTCTCGCTACAGAGGGGATCTCATTGGTTATTCGTAATCCAATCTTTTTAAGTTTATCCCATGATAATTCTAAAGGATGAGCAGTCATACCATCCCTTGAATCAACTGCTCGTATAGAAACTATATAACCATACACTCTATTATCCCCTTTCACCCCTGTTCCCATTCCAGTAATCGCAGCGAAAGCCTGCCATTTTGAGATGTCTTTCAACTCCTCTTCAACAATAAAAGTTGCCTTTCTGACCACTTCAACCTTTTCAGGAGTTACCTCTCCTACAATCCTCACAGCCAGTCCAGGCCCGGGAAACGGCATTCGTTCAGATATTTCCTCCGGTAAACCAAGATGTCTTGCAACCTCTCTTACCTCATCTTTGTATAAATCCCTCAGGGGTTCAACAATCTCTTTGAATTCATAATTGAGTGGGAATCCGCCCACATTATGGTGACTCTTAATTCCACCTTCCGATTCAACAATATCCGGATAGATGGTACCTTGAATTAGATACTCAGCATTGTTTTCACGTGCCTCTTCCTCAAAAATCCTGACAAAAAGTTCTCCTATAATCTTTCTTTTTCTTTCAGGGTCTGAAACTCCCTTTAAAGCTGAAAGAAATCTTTTTCCTGCATCTATAAATCTCAGATTCATATATGAGAAGAGATCTCTGATCTTTTCAGGTTCACTCTCTCTCATAAGTCCAGTATCGACGAATACCGGTATCAGACGATTGCCAATGGCTTTATGGGCTAGCACAGCACATACCGAGCTGTCAACACCTCCAGACAGGGCGATGATGGCCTTTCCCTTAACCTTTTTCTGTATCTCATCAATAGCCTCTCTTACAAACTTCTCGACGTTCATCACTGCCCCTCCTGAGAGGCCAGGGATGCAGTAACAAACCCAACAAATGGTGGTGAAGGACGATATGGCCTCGATTTAAATTCTGGATGAAATTGAGTTGCAAAATAAAAAGGATGAGAGTCAAGCTCAAGAATCTCCATTCTGTTACCTATATATCCTGTGAATCTCAATCCTTTTTCCTGGAGAAGAGGAACGTATTCAGGATTTACCTCGTACCGGTGGCGATGTCGCTCAACAATGGATAAGGTGCCATAAAGCCTGAATGCCATGGAGTCTTTCTCCAGATATACTTCATGGTCTCCCAATCTCATAGTACCCCCAAGCTGGGTTATATCTCTCTGTTCTGGCAGGAGATCAATAACAGGATGAGGTGTCTCTTTATCAATTTCCATACTGTGAGCATCTTTTAACCCTGCTACATGACGGGAGAACTCGACAACTGCCATCTGAAAACCAAAACAGATTCCAAGAAAAGGAATATTATTTTCTCTTGCATATTTGATGGCCATAATTTTACCTTCAGTGCCTCGTTCTCCGAATCCACCAGGTACCAGGATTCCATCTGGTTTAAGATCCTCAATCAGTCTAAAATCTGTTTCAAGATGCTCAGCTTCCACCCAGTGGATATTTACTCTAGTTCCAACCTGAATACCAGCATGCTTTAATGCCTCTCTGATACTTAGGTATGAGTCTTTGACATTTGTATATTTCCCCACTAGGGCTATTTCTACTTCCTTCTGTAGATTATGGAGTCTCTCAACGATCATTTTCCATTGATTTCCTGAAGGTCTGTCTTCAAGAGATAGTTTTAACTCAAGATATCTGTGAAAACTTTCTTCTTCAAGCATCAATGGTACTTCATATATATCCTCTGCATCGTGAGCACTCACCACTGCTTCACGAGGTACATCACAGAAAAGGGCTATTTTATCCTTTGATTCCTGTGTTAAAGGTTCCAGACACCTACCCACTATTGCATCTGGCTGAAGCCCTAACTCTCGTAAAGCCTTAACAGAATGCTGGGTTGGTTTGGTTTTCTGCTCTCCCATTTTGTCAATGGGCACCAAAGTCACGTGAACCAGCACTAGATTGTTATGTCCTTCTTCAATATGCATCTGCCTGACAGCTTCAAGGAACGGCATGCTCTCAATATCACCAACAGTTCCTCCTATCTCAACAAGACATACATCTGCACCATTAGCATTGGCCACTCGTCTGATCCACGATTTGATTTCATCGGTAATGTGAGGGATTATCTGGACGGTTTTACCCAAGTATTCCCCTTTTCTTTCTTTTTCTATAACCTCTCGATAGATCTTTCCAGTTGTTATATTGTGTTCACCAGTTAAATCCACATCAAGAAATCTCTCATAATGACCAAGATCCAGATCTACTTCACTACCATCTTTAAGAACATATACCTCCCCATGCTGGAAAGGATTCATGGTACCGGCATCTATATTTATATAGGGATCTATCTTAATGGGGACCACTTTATAACCCCGTTCTACCAGAATTCTGCCGATGGATGCGGCAGTTATGCCTTTTCCCAACCCACTCATTACTCCACCAGTTACAATAATGTATTTGATGAATCACACCTCCAGAAGTTTCAGAATAGAGTAGGTAACTCCAAATGTCAAAGCCACTGACATTATCACGGCACCATACATGAAGCTCATCAGAGGAAAAATAACCGTGAACACAAATGAAAGAACGAAAATGATTGCAGTAAGCAGAACCACCGGGAAAGAGATTGATGGCTTCTTCTTTATAACATGAGTGGTGAGGGTCTTATCCACCTCTACATGCCTTTTTTCTCTGAGTTCTCTCACACCTACCATCAGAATAAAGTCTTCCTGGACTCTGCCGTAGCCACTGGTAATAATAACTTTGCCTTTAACAAATCGCTTATCTTCAGGTAAAGAGACCTTTATTGGAACCGTCAGGTCAAATCTAACATATGGATTTGGATTTTCTATCTGGATAATATCTTTTAAATCATCACTTACAGAAATATATAGATGAGTGGGGATTCCATGGTTTATAAAATTGATCTCAAGGATTTCTTCTTCTCCTGGTTTGAGAGGTATTTCAATTTCATCCTTCTCAATAAAAATCGAATCGAGATTTGTTTTTCCGATATGTACCTGCTGAAGGGGCAATCACATCTCCTCTCAATCTCTCAGGTCAGGAGGGAGCATATTTGGAATTCCATCTTCAATTGGATAAAATTCATCACACTTTTCGCAGTGCAATCTGCCCCTGATTATTTCTTTTTCATCTTCTTCTTCAACTTCTATAGAAAGATCTCCTTTGCAAACAGGACATGCTAATATGTCCAGCAAATCTCTTTTCATGAGCATCACCATAAATTAGGTATGCATTTTCCTAATTATAGTTTCTCATTCCGAAGATCGATGAGGCTTTCTAGATCAGGACCGGTGGAAACTATGGTTACAGGGACTCCTGTATCTTCCTCCACCATTTCAATGAACTCTTTTCCTTTCGAAGATAACTTGCTATACTCTTTTACGTCTCTACATGCCGGATCGACTCTATCCAGACCTGTTAGAGCACACTGAGTTGCTCCATTTACCATGGCAGAATATCTGGCCATCTCTCCATCCCATAATCCAACTCTCCTCGGTCTTCCTGTAACAGTTCCAAATTCCTGAATACCCAATTTCTCTGCCTCTTTCTGAGGTATCTCTGTTCTGAAAGGGCCTTCTCCTACCCTCGTGGGAAAACATTTAAAAACCACAACTACTTCATCCACTTTAGTAGGACCTATACCCACATCACACGCTACCTGAGATGCTGTGGTGTCCTTTGATGTCACATAGGGGTAAGTGCCATAATAAAGGGAAATACCAAATCCCTGAGTGCCTTCCAGTAACACATTTTCTCCATTATCAATAGCTTCATTAATTTCGAGAGGAACATCTGTAAGGAATTTTTCCAGTTCCGGTACATCTTTTGCCTGTCTTGCTATTCTCATAACTCTATCGGCATTGGCTGGTCCAGTCCCGGTTCCAGTTGTTCCTATCTCATCTGAAAGATGTTTGTTTTTCTTATCCAATTCTATATGCTTTTCTTCGATGACGCCGCAGCGCATGTCTACTCCTACTCTTCCAGCCAGATCTAATTCTCTAACTTCTTTCAAAAACACTCTTGGGTCCACCACTACTCCAGCTCCAATTAACAACCTTGCTTTTTCATAAACAAATCCAGTAGGCACCATTCTCAGACCATATTTCTTTCCCTGAAATTCTACCGTATGTCCAGCATTCGGTCCTACTCCCCCTCTTGCTATAACCGTTGGTTTATCTGAGAGAGCAAAATGAGCCAGAATTTTTCCCTTTCCTTCATCACCAAAAAAGCCTCCGACAACGATGTATGTTGACATGTTCATCCCACAAACAACAAAGTTACTGGAAATTGATATATATCATTTTTCAAATTTAATGGTTCTTGAATACATCTGAATACCATTTATGGTAATATAAAATAAACCCTTAGCATGTGATTTCCTCAAGTCTCTTTTCGGCCTTCTTACAGTATTCTTCAGATATATCAATTCCCACATATCTCCTACCCAACTCTTTTGCCACTTTAGTAGTAGTTCCCACTCCATTAAAGGGGTCCAGAACAATATCTTTTCTGTAACTGAAGAGTTTCAATACCCTTCTTACCAGTTCTTCAGGAAACATGGCAGGGTGGCCCCACTCTTTCATATTTCTTTCTGGAGCGATGTCCCATTTCGCATAGACCCATTTTTTAAATTCATCTCCAGTAATGTCGATATTTCCTCTTGAACCGGTCTTCTTCAAATCTCCTTTGCAAAAGATCTCAAGAAACTCCCATGTATATTTCAAATAGGGATTTGAAGGGCTTTTCCAACTACCCCACGCAGTGTATTTGCAATTGTAGTTGTGTTTTTCCCACAAAATCTCCCCTTTCCAGATCAGTTTGTTATCCATAAAGAAATTTGAAATAATGTGATGAATTGGAATATAATCTGAAAACAGAGGCTGCACATTTACAATAATCCTGCCCCCGTATTTTAACACTCTTATACACTCCTTGAAGACCGCAAACAACTTACTAAAATATCTATTCCAATCAATTCCATCCTCAGAAGTATCATAATCTAGTCCAAAGTTATATGGTGGCGAGGTAAATATGATGTCTATGCAATTATCCGGTAGTTGTTTTAAGACGTGTTCGCTATCTCCACAGATGATTTTATTTACAAATTTTTCTGGAAGCTCGTTTACCTTTTCTGAAAAATTGTTATTTAAGGCATAAAAATATGCACCTCTCCGCAATATTTTACTTCGTCTATTTTGAACCTTTTTCTCTTTGTTATAATCAACATAAATTCTTTTTCCACTTTTTATACCATAACTTTTAATATTTTCAATTTCTTTGATAATCTCAAAAAAAATATTTTTCTCTGTCTGGACATCCAGTTCATATTCCTTTATCAGATGATTCGCATACTCTTTGAAGGCATTTAGATCTAGTGAATTTAAATGAAAGGCTACTTCAGAATCATTGACCTGAAAAAAGAAATCACTTCTTGGAAATTTTTCTTCCAGTTTTTTGATTATCTCTAATTCCTTACTGGACAACGACCTTCCTATTTCTTTTTCTATTACCTTATATCCTTGTACATCTCTATCGCTTTCATTTTTTATCATTTTTCTCCATCTCCAATCATCCTTTTTTTCAGATTCCAATTCAATAATCTTCATTTTGTTTTATTTTACTAAATAGAATAAACCATTTTTCACAATACCCTTTCCGTTAAAAAAGCTTGTAAATCTAAAATAATTTTTAAAATTTAGAAAATTTAATTGCTCTTGAGATGAGAATCGTATAACTATTATGAGTCTAAAAATCGATGTTAGAATTGCCCAAGATATCTCCATTAAAAGAATTGGAGAACTATCCAATCTAGCTGAAAAATCTGGATTTGAGTGTATATGGTTTGCAGAGACCAGCCATGATCCCTTTTTACCAGTCGCCATAGCTGGAGAACATACGGACAATATTATGGTGGGAACTTCTATAGCCCTTGCTTTTCCTAGGAGTCCTATGAGCCTTGCATATACCGCTTGGGATCTTCAGCGTCTGCTGGATGGAAGATTTATTCTAGGGTTGGGTACTCAGGTTAAAGGACACATCGAAAGAAGGTTTGGAATTAAATGGGAGAGCCCAGTTGAAAAACTGAGAGAAGTTATAGAAGCATTGCGAGCCATATGGAAGTGCTGGCAGAATAATGAGAGACTGAATTTTAGGGGAAAATATTTTACCATAAACTTGATGACACCTTTTTTTGATCCTGGTCCGATTCCTAACCCTGATATTCCTATCCATATCGCTGGGGTTAATATCAGCATGTGCAGACTTGCTGGAGAAATATGTGATGGATTCCACATACACCCTCTCCATTCAATAGATTACATCAAGAATATTGTAATCCCAGGAATAGAGAAAGGAGCTAGAAAGGTTGGAAGGAAAAAGAGGGATGTTGAACTTTTTGCTTCTGTATTCATAGCAACTGGAGATACAGAGAAAGATATTGAAAAAGAAAAGGAAGACTTGAGACAGCAGATTGCCTTTTACTCATCTACACGAACCTACAAGAAGGTCCTTGAACTGCATGGATGGGGTGAAGTAGTTGACAGACTTCACAAAAAATCTCTTAAAGGGGACTGGAAAGGAATGGCACGGGAGATCACTGATGAGATGCTGGAAACCTTTGTAGTGACAGGAGGGACGGATGAAATTATATCAGAGCTTAAGAGAAGATATTCAGGAATTGTTGACAGGGTTGCCGTATACAGATCTTTCGAGGGAGAGTTGCTATTGAAATCAATGTAAACTCCTGTTTTTACCTTTTAATTCTCTCATATGAGAGTGACGATACCCGTCACATCAGAAATTAAATATGATTGTTTAATCCCCATACCATTTGGCAAGACTTTTTCCTACAGCCTCTCTGACGCCATTCCAGATTTTTACTCCGAGTTCACTGGCTGGTCCAGCGTACTCATAATATTTCCTTCCAGATTTTTTCGTCTCGATTTGAGCTATTATCACAGCGTCTGTATTAGTCCCGGTAAAATTATGTTTTCTTGAGATGAGCTCAGCGGATTTCGCTTCAGTGGCTGTTATTATCCCATTGATCATTCCTCCATCAGATACCATAGCATCTACAACCACGATGATATTAATGGTTCCAATTCTAGAATTGGGATTGTTTACACCAGCGGTAGCGAATACTAATACATCTCCTTTCCTTACAACCGTCAAGTTTTTCATTGGAACGGCAGTCAGAAGGCCGAAATATTCTTCAAATCCATATTTTGCAGCAACATCTTTCAAATAATCTACGGGATTGTGAAGATCAAAGGCTTTCTCGTCTACAGTATGGTTAAAGATGTGGTTAACTTTTTTCCATCCCCCAAGAAGGCCTGAGCTCACAGCCTTGAAGTTTCCCTCGATTATAAGAGTATCCTCATGAACCCAGTATTTCATTAAGGACCTCCAAGAGATCTTTTTTCTTTCTGAAAATCCTGGTCTCTGGCAAAAGCTTCATAATCTTTTCATATATTTCCTCTGCTTTCTTACCGGCAAAATTCCTCTCATTAAAATCAGTTGAATTTATGAGGAATAGTTTTCCCTCTTTTGCTGCAATCAAAGCAGCTTCCAAATTCGGTAGATTTCCCACACCAATAGTGAGATTTGTAAGTATTACTGCATCACTTCTCTGTATCATCTTTAAGTTAGCCTCGTGAATTTCCTTGCTGATGGCAGAAAATGGTACCTCAGCTATCACTTCTGCTCCTGCTTCAATGGCTGCATTCCAGTCAGAGTCGAGAGTATTCACAGCACCGACTGAGATATAATATCCCTGCGAGGATAACAAGTAAATCAGGTTCGATCCACTCCCACCACCACAAATTACATGGATATGGGATATTCCCTTTTCCCTTTTCACGGGCTTTATTACTTTTGGAATTATGTACAACTTTCCTCCATGCTTTCTCACCTCAACTTCTGCATTGAAAACATCACGAATGGTATATGGAGTTATTACTGCTTCCGGCTCACCAGCATAGGCTATCTTCCCATTCTTAACTAGGAGTATCCTGTCACAGAAAGAAACAGCTAGATTGATGTCATGGATGGCAATAAGAGCCGATATACCTTTTTCAACCTTTTTTTTCAGTATACTCAGAATTTCGATCTGACTTGATATGTCAAGATGGGATGTTGGCTCGTCCAAGAGTAAAACTTCAGTTTCTTGCGTAAATACTCTTGCTAACAATACTTTTTGCTTCTCTCCTCCACTGAGCTCTGAAAACTTTCTTTGTTCAAACCCTTCGAGACCAACCATTTTAAGGGCTTTTCTCGCTATTTCAAGATTTTCACCCGATATTTTTCTAAATCCGTCCATGTAAGGAGTTCTTCCCAGCAACACAATATCAATTACTCTCAACCCTACATCCGAGCCTTCTTGAGGTAGATAACCGACAAGAGTGGCAATTTCTCTGGTGTTCATCTCAGCGGTTTGTTTTCCATCCAGATATATTGCTCCGGTAAATGGGCGTATAACCCCAAAAATTGTTTTTAGTAAAGTGGACTTGCCACTCCCGTTTGGTCCCAGAAGAGCGACCAGCTCACCCTCTTCCAGTTTGAACGTGATGTCCTTCAATATCTCTGTACTTCCTAGTTTCACTCTTACATCCTGGACTTCCAGTATCAATACTCTCCTCTCCTGAGAAGATATAGAAAGAAGGGTGCCCCAAGAAGGGCAGTAATGATTCCTACTGGCACTTCTCCTTCTGTTATCATTCTTGCAGGAATATCTACAAAGGCCATGAAAGCCGCTCCAGCGAGTATTGATGATGGCAGGAGGATTTTATGATTCTCCCCAACTAGTAACCGCATGGCATGAGGAGTTATCAGCCCGACAAACCCAATAACTCCACTTACTGATACTGCTGATGCGGTCAGAAGGGCAGAAGCAATTATTATTCTCCTTTTAAAATCTTCCACACTTAGACCAACACTCATAGCATGTTCTTCTCCCATCAATATCGCATTAAGATTCCACGACTGGTAGACCATATATAATATACCCAACACCATAGGGACGAAGACGACCTTCACCTTAAACCAGTTTGCTGTCCAGAAACCACCCATAATCCAGAAAACCACCTGATACATATCACGACCTGCAATATAAATCAGTAGAGAAGTGATACCAGTGAGAAAAGATGCCATGGCAACTCCTGCGAGGAGAATTGTATACACGGGTAGTTTTCCATCTGACATTCCAAGCCTGTAAACGATGAAAGCTGTGAATATAGCAAAAAGAAATGCAGCAAAAATTATGTTTATAGTAGATGCAATCCCCAGGAGAATCATGAGAGCTGCTCCAGAACTGGCCCCACCTGATATACCCAGTATGTAGGGGTCCGCCAGTGGATTTCTGAATAGGGCCTGGAGAGAGCAGCCAGCAGTTGCAAGGCTAGCCCCGACACTCAGTGCAAGGAGAGTTCTGGGCAACCGGATATCCTTCAGTATAGCCACAATGGTAGGAGGAGCATCTCCAGATACCCAAGCCATTATATCCTTGAAACCTACATCTGAAGAGCCCATGCCCAGTCCTGTAATAAGAGCTAAGATATCGATTACGATGAGGACTAATAAAAATTTAGCTCTCATAGAACATTCCATACAGAGTCTCTATAGCTTCTGCAATTCTTGGTCCGGGTCTGTTAAGGATGTCAGGGTTCATTTGATACACTCTATTATTTTTAATGGCCTTCACATCTTTAAGGACGGAATTATTGACTAAAGCAGCATAAGTTCCATGTCCAGAAGATACAACTATGATATTGGGATTCATGGCAATTAGGTCCTCATAACCTATGGCTTTAAAACCTTCAATGTTGCTCGCCACATTCACGCCCCCTGCCCTTTCAATAACATCACTGATGAAAGTGTCTCTACCGGCCACATATATAGGTTCATGCCAAACCACAACAAGGACGGTAGGTTTCGCACTTTTGGCTTCTTTTACTTTATCAAGAGAGGAATTGATCTTTTTAATAACCTCTCTGGTCTTATTTTCATCACCTGCAGCTTTTCCAGCAAGCATTATATTGGAGATTACATCTTCTACAGTTTTAGCCTCGAACACCATAACCGGGATTCCCATACTCTCAATCTTCTCAATCACTTCATTCCCGTTGGCCTTTTCTGCCACAACAAGATCGGGTTTCAGAGAGATGATTTTTTCAATATTCACCGTAGTGAATCCCCCAACTTTTTCTCTCTCAACAGCCTCGGGTGGATAGTTTGAATAATCCGTAACTGCAACAACTTCATCTCCCGCACCCACTGCAAACAGAATTTCCGTATTAGCAGGGGAAAGAGAGACTATTCTTTCAGGTCTTTTTTCAAAGAGAGATTCTATTTCCCTTGATTTACTCAATATGTTAAGTTTCAGGGAAGGGAAGAAAATGTATTTTTCTGTTACACCCGTGCTTATTATTGATTTACCCACATCAATCTGCAGGAGTATTGTTGTGTTTTTATCATCAGAAAAATCGAAGGTCTGGTTTATCTGGATATTCTTGTATGGGGTGATAACTTCTTTTTTCCCTTTTCCATCGTCCACTATAATCCTGCCTATTTCCAAGAGAATTTTATCATAGGTTCCATTTTCAAGCATTCTTTTACCAACAAATACGCCATCTTTTCCAGCTTCTTTAAGATTAATGGTCATTTTTCCTGCCAGATCTTCCCAGCCTTTTGAAGAGTGAACAGCCACTCTGGTAACATCCATGGTCAGAGATTTGAAGTCTTGAGGATGTAATACTCCGATTTTCAGGATCATCATCCCAGAATCTGCAGGAGAGACTTTTAGATCAGGTGTGGGTGTCTTTATTCCTGACTTCTCTTTGTCGGGAGGGGTGGATTCGATGCACCCCGTTAGGAGGAGAAGACTAATTGCAATGAGAGTCGCTATCAAGCATAATTTATTTTTCACAAAAGAAATTGATTTATGATCCAATATAATCTTTTCTATCCCATTTCTACAAGGGAATAAAAAGTTGATTGGAAGATGGATCCACGACCATGAGGATGATTCGGAGATTTTCACGGTTTTCCACAATATAAATCGTAACGAGTATAATCATCTATCTTTGTATATTCATTGTCATCTCAGTACTTTAAAAACCAAATCCAGATCAGTCAGATTTGCCCTCTATAGCAGTTAAGAATTCTTTAGGGCCTGTATCACTGAAATTCCTGGTTTTTACAGCATCATAATGGGTGAACTGGGTATGTGAGGTAGAGATTAATACAACAGGGATGTGACTATCACACAACTTCTCACGGAGATTTTCATACTACTCTAACCAAGTTATAGTAAAAATGTCTATTTCTAATGTCAACAAAGTTTCCAATTAATTTTAGATGAACCGATGGTCTTTTTACATATGACCCGGGATACATATACCTCACCAGAGTCGTCTTCAAAAAGAAAGGTTGAAATTCCAGAAGATAGAAGTATCTTTATGCACCATATATTTGCGCCGTGGAGGATTGAATACATAAAAGGCGAGAAATATGAAGGATGTATTTTCTGTGACTTTCCAAGAGAAAATAATGACGAGGAAAGATTAATACTGTACAGAGGGGAGTATAGCTTCATTATAATGAACAACTATCCTTACAACCCCGGCCACGTGATGGTTGCTCCATACAGACATGTATCACCTCTAGAGGAGCTTACCGATGAAGAGACTCTAGACATGATGAATAACACAAAAATGATAATTAAGGCTATTAAATCGACCATGAATCCCGATGGATTTAATTTAGGTATAAATTTAGGGAGGATTGCAGGAGCGGGCATTGAAGATCATATTCATTTTCATGTCGTTCCAAGATGGGATGGAGATACCAATTTCATGCCTGTTCTGGCAGATGTCAAGGTGATACCTCAGGCTATTGAAGAGACATATGAGCAACTCAGAAAAGCTCTCAAAAAATAAATTGAGATAGATACAATTTCTATTCATACTAATTTCGTAAACTTTTTAATTCTCCAAATAGACTGATAATAGGGGGTGTTATACTATTAGAAAAAATACTGCCATCATATTAATTCTGCTCGGCATCCTCAGCCTTATAGCGATTTACAACTACTATGCCTACCAGAGGGCTTATCCATACGGATCAAATACATATCAGAGTCCACCTAAAAAAGAATTTTCATCCAATGGAGAGATGATCTATTATACAGGGTTTAACATGAATGGAGAACGAATAATTCCTAAATCTGGAGGGCCCCACTGGTTGTATCAGCATGGAGGAAGCTGTGTGACGTGTCATGGACCCGATGGAAAGGGAGGAAGGGCCGTAATGATGTGCAATGAGATTCCTCCAGATATTAGATTCAGTACTCTTACTTCAGAGAAAATGGAACATGAAGCTGGTGAAGAAGAACATCCCCCTTATAATGAAACAACCATTAAAATGGCAATCACCCAAGGTTTGAATCCAGCAGGACAGCCTCTGGATGAGTGCATGCCCAGATGGGATATAGATGAGAATGACTTGAATGATCTAGTGGATTTCCTTAAAGAACTTGACACTCAGTAGGTATATTGGAAAAACAGATTGCTAATCATAAATAGAAGGGTTAAATGGGTATGAGTGGTTTTATCCCATAGTTCACACTTCCTGATGTTTATTCCATCTTGAATTCAATATCTCTACTGTCTGATATATTTACATCGACATCATGGCAACAATAAGTACAGGTATAAACCGATGGTACTGTCAACCCCATCTGCTCATGACACGCTATACATTCATTTAATTTTATGAATCTGGATCCAAACCTTATCTCAGGGGAAGGAACGTTGAGCTTCTTTTCTAGGAATGTGTCAATTTTCGTAATTTTAAGTCTCCCAAGAAAAATGAATGCCTGAGAATCATTTAATATTATTGCCATTGGGACTCCAAGAGAATTGTTTAGCTTTTTTGAAGCTAAAGATATCATCATTTTGCTATCATCACTGCAATTATTGATCTCAGTAACATCACAGAAATCAAAACTAACTGGTGATCTCTCTGCGAGGAATTGTATATATGGCTCCACAGCTTCACAGTTTGGGCATGCTGGATCGTAATAGTAATAAATCTTGACATTTTCCAGCTTAACACTGCTTTTTCTGGCAAGTTCAGAGATGTTATTTCCTTCATCACTAGCATTACTGTCTGTATCCTCTTTCACACACCCGATGATTAACAAGGAAGCTATGAAAACTATAAATATCCACATAACTCTAAGACTTGCCATTGTTTTTCTTTTATTCATGCAACATACTTAATTTTTTGTGATAATTCAGAGGATTAACATCAGAAGATATTTAACTGAAATTTGGCCTATCAGTACATTATAATGAGTTGACTGATTAAATCAGGTCACAAAAGTTACAATATTGTAATGCTAAACTGTTAATCATTAAAAGAGTGCTCTGGCGGAGCTTATTTTAAAAGGTTAAATGCTCATAGAAACATATTTATTATATGAAATCAGAAATACTACTATGGAACCAGATCTCCACAAATATGAGATCAGGCTCCACCGACAGATCGAAAAGGTGAAGCAGGAACCTTATTGCCAGGAAAACAAGGATCTGATCCTTAAGTTTGTTAGAGACTTACAAATCGATGGAATCAAACCACCTAAAATACTCAGATACGTCCAGACTTTACGAAAAGTCCAGGAATGGAAAGATAAGCCATTCACAGAATGGACTGAAGATGATCTCAAAGATGTAGTGTATCAGATTGAGAACAACAACTATAAGATCCAGACCATCAATGAGTTCAGGAGAGGGTTGAGGAGGTTTTTCAGATGGTTAAAGGGAGAGAGCTGGGAGCCCTTGAAAGTTCTCAGAGGGAGTAGAAAGGATAACAGGAAACCCAATGTTCTGACAGAGGAAGAGATATCTAGGATGATCGAGGTAACTCCCAATATCAGGGATAAGGCCATCATTGCTGTCGGTTATGAGGGTGGATTGAGAATCGGAGAACTGGCTGGTTTGACCTGGGGACATGTGATATGGACCGACTGGGGAGCCAGGATCAAGGTACATGGTAAAACAGGGGAAAGAGTTATCCCACTGGTTACAGGAGCCAGCTACCTCAAACACTGGATGACCTATCACCCACATTATGATCCTAAAACCAATGAGGTGGATCCAGATAGCTTGGTGTTTGTAAGGATAAACGGGGATAAGGCAGGCCAGCCCATGAGCTATCAGATGTATGCTAAAATCATAAAAAAAGCTGCTTTAAAGGCAGGGATTAAAAAGAGAGTTTATCCACACATTATAAGGCATTCAAGGGCAACAGTTCTGGCTAATTCACTGACAGAGCAACAGATGAATGTCTACTTCGGATGGGTACAGGGCAGCAATATGCCCGCTATTTATGTCCACTTATCAGGCAGGGATATCGAGGGGGCAGTATTGAGGCATAACGGTATTGTCACAGAGGAGGAAGAGAACCATAAGACACAGCCCATAAAATGTCCAAGATGTGGAGAGATGAATACTCCTCATGCCCGATTCTGTCATAAATGTGGTTTGATCCTGGATGAGAAAGAGAGAATGGAAACCCTGTTAGAGGAATCAAAGATCATGCCAGAGGTAATGACCAAGATCTTTGAGGATCCAAAGCTAAGAGACAAGTTCAAAGGTATCATGGCCTTGGCAGAATCTCTGGAAGGCAACCCTAAGGCCATGGAGATGTTAACCCAGCTTATAGAGGAATTGGGGAAACAGGAGCTGCGAGTGTGATCATATCCCAACATGCGACCAGGAGGGCTGAAGAGAGAGGTATTAGCTTACACCAGATAGAACAGACATTACAGAAACCAGAAGGGATAACAGGGGCAAGATTTAGAAGGAAGGCAGCATTTAAAAGGGAGACATGTATGGTTGTGGTTGTCGTTGAGGAGCAAAAGGTGAAATAGTGGTGGTTACAACATTAAAATGGATAAGAAGAGGTTGAAAAGGTATGGCTTCAGTGGAGTTTGATCCAAAAGTAAATGCTGTGTACATCAGGATAAGAGAGGGAAAGGTTGAAGAATCAGACCCGTTAGCTGATAACATAGTCATGGATCTCGATAAATACGGAGAGGTTGTTGGACTTGAAATTCTTTTACCCTCTCTCGACGATAAACAACTCAAAGCTGTTTCTGAAGCCCTGAAAAATACAGTTGAAGTATAACTTTTTAGGCTGGATGTACAGACAAATAGAGCAGAGAGATGGGGAAATCAGGATGAGGGGAGTTATAGATATCTCCTCAAGAGAGGCCTTCTATGAACAGGTGATAAATACTTTTAAAAAGATGCAGAGTAATACAAGGGAGTGAGAAGAATGAGGCAGTTGAAGATAATAGTTGAAAAGCATCCAGAGGGATATGTAGCATATCCCCTGGGGTTGAAGGGAGTTGTAGTGGGAGAGGGAGAGACCTACGAAGAGGCTTTGGAGGATGTGAAGTCTGCGATTAAGTTCCATATAGAGACCTTTGGAAAAGATGTCTTCGAAACCGATGAGATTGTGGAAACCTTCGTCGCAGAGGTAATAGTATAGATGAAATTTCCTAGAGATGCTCCTAAACGAAAGGTCATAAAGGCCCTTGAGTCTCTGGGATTCAAAATTGTTAGAGTGGGAAACCACATATCCATGGTCAGGGAAAATCCGGATGGTACCAAAACACCTCTGACCATGCCAAACCATGATAAAGTTAGAGGCTCCACCCTGCGAGTAATCTGTAGACAGGCAGGAATAAAACGGGAAGAGTTTCTTGATGCTTATAGAAAGGCATGATCCTAAAATAGGAAAAATGGATAGGAAGGATAAAAGGTAAGGAGGTTATATACACTACCTCAAAAACCTGAATTTTTACTATTGACAAGATGATTAATTGAATGGGCCCGATCAATACTCATTTGGGTCCTGTATAATACAGTAGAAATTTTTTTATGGATTAATGTTTTAAATATTTATAAATGAGATTGCAGATTAATCTCCACCCAATTCTCGAAGAGACTGTTATCGATCTAAATCACTCATATCATTTGGCAAGTCTCATTTACAGAGCCATCCAGAGAGGAGATCCATCATTAAGCCTTGATCTCCATAAACCCGGTATCTTCAAATTCTTTACTTTCAGTAGGCTTATGGTGCCAAACAGGCGTTTTAGAATACAAGAGGGAAAGATGATCATTAAAAGCCATCAGGCCCACTTTTTCTTTTCTACCCTGAAAGATGAAATAGCAATTAAGCTTGTGGAAGGATTATTGGAAAAGCCCAAGGTGAAAATAGGTAGTGCAGAGTTTATAGTTTCTGAAATAAGAGTCCTTGAAGAGAAGGAAATTAAAGAAAAAGGGAGGTTCGTAACATTATCTCCTATTAACGTGACTACAGCCCAAGATGATGGGAATGGGAAACTGAGGATTGTGGATCTCTATCCAGACACACCGAAGTTCTATGAAAATCTCAAAAGGAATCTAATTAAGAAATATACTGCGTTTTATGGACATGAACCAGAGAAAGATGAGCTCAAAATAAAAGTGATGAGAGCAAAAGCCAAGAGATTGAGGATAAAAAACACATATCATCGCTGTGTTGAGATGGTTTTTGAGGCTGAGGGTAGTAAGGAGTTGCTGGAGGTTGGATATAAGGCTGGATTTGGTGAGAGAAACAGTATGGGGTTTGGGATGGTGAAGGTGGTATGAAATGTTAAGGGCTATTAAAGAGTTAGGGCAATATATACGAGAGAACAAGGATTTAGATGACATTCAAGTTTTAACAGAAATATCTAAACTAGCAAACACAAAGAAAATGATTTGCATAGTTTTTAGAAAAAGGGATGATAATGATCTATTCTTCGATAGCGTTTATATCGAGACATTCGGAAGAGATAAAAACTCAAAGATATTATACAGACCGTTTAGACATGGAAGATATAATGCTTTTTTAACGTCTGTCATTACTACTCGAAAAACTGACGAAGAAGCGATAAAGAATACTATAAAAAAGTGGGAACTCTGGTTTAAGCAATATTGCGAGAAATTTGGAAGTAATTACCCCCTAATCGAAATATTGAAATGTAAAATTGAAAAAAATGAAAAAGAAATTTTTAGCAAAGTTATAGAAAAATACAGTTACCTTAATAAAGATGAAAAGAGAAACTGTCTCCTTACAATAAAGGTGAGAGATGGTATAAGTGAGAAATATCCTGCAGAGATTCCTGAATTCGTAGAAATTTTTAAGAATACTTCTTCTGAGGATTTATATTCGAAACATGGTGTAATTGCTAAAGGAAGTGGAATATGTGCATTTTGTGGTAAAGAGAGTGAAGTAATGCCAGCTTCACCGTTTGCAATTTTTACTGTCGATAAGGTTGGTTTTGCTTATGAATTTGATAGGCAAAATTCATGGAAGCAGTTACCTATATGTTTTGGTTGTTATCTCGACCTAGAAGCTGGTAAAAACTTTCTAGAAAAGCAGTTATCATTTACTCTTTATGGTTATCGATATTTCGTTATTCCCAGTTTTGTTTTTAGGGGTGTATCGGATGAGATTATATCAGAAATAGAACTCAGTAGAAAAAACGACGATTACAGAGATGGTTTACTTAATGCAGAAGAAGACATTTTAGAGATTATTAAAGAGAGAGAAGACGTATTAAATTTGATTTTTGTTTTTTGTAAGCCTAAACAGCAGTTTTTTGATATTATAAGGTATGTCGAGGAAGTTCCACCTTCTTGGATAAAGAAAATTTATGATATTTTTTATAATATTAACCAAAAGAGCATTTTCAAAGAGAGAGAGTTAAAAATTATTTTAGGCGAAAAATGGTCTGGAGAATTTAGAGAAGGCAAGGGTATGTGGGATGGTAAAACAGTTTCAAAACTTAACTTGGCAGGAATGATTGGAGAGTTTTTCTATCATAGAGAGAAGGATAGGAAAATTTTTGATAAATCTAGCTTGAACATATTAGGAGATATATTAGAGTCAAAGCATATAGATAGAGAATATTTTATTAGGCATTTAATATATGCAATAAGAGAAGAATATAGAAGAAATAATGAATGGAATGAGAGATTGCTGTCTCTAAAGTCTCTATATTTGTTTAATTTTCTCTTAGAACTAAACTTAATCCATTTGAGTCATTTTGGAGTTGAGAGATTTAAGGAGGTGAAACTTATGGAAAACCCTATGGAAAAGTATGTAAATATAGAGAAATTTTTTAGTGAGTTTTCAAACGCTTTTGATTCGTCCGATAAAAAAGCAGCATTTTTAGAGGGGGTGCTGACAAACTTCCTTCTTGGTCTTCAATACGCACAACGAGGAACGACACCATTTAGGAAAAAATTACACGGATTAAAATTAGACAAAAGGAAAATTAAAAAGCTTCTACCAGAAATCATAGAGAAACTTAGAGCATATGATGCAGCTTACCCAGAGATTGAAGAATTAATTTCCAAATACTTTATCGAAGCTGATGAAAATGGTTGGACGGTTTCAGACGACGAAATAAGTTACTATTTTGCTCTTGGTTTGAATCTTGGTAAAATTTTTAGAGGAGGTGATAAAAAATGAGCGAAATACTAGGAAATAGATCTGAAATTGTGTTTTTGTATGACGTAACATATGCAAACCCAAATGGAGATCCAATGGAAGAGAATAAACCGAGAATCGATGAGGAGACGGGAGTGAATATCGTAACTGATGTGAGATTAAAGAGGACTATACGAGACTACCTCCTGACGTTGATAGAGAGCGGTGATGAGCAAGTTAAAAACCAAGATATTTTCATAAAAGAAGTAAGAGATGAGGAAGGATACCTATATGATGCAAAGACTAGAGCAAAAGATTTTCTGAAAAAAGAGGGTAAGTTCTCAGAAATGAGAGAGGCAATTAAAAACGAAATATGCTCAAAATGCATAGATGTCAGACTTTTTGGAGGAGTGATCCCATTAGAGCTTAAAATTAGTGGTAAGAACAAATCAGAGAAGGGTTCAATAACGCTCACAGGACCAGTACAATTTAGATTTGGTAGATCGCTTCACCGAGTAGATGTGAAATATATTCAGGGGACTGGTGCATTTGCCGCAGATTATGAGGGTAAGAAGAGTATGCAATTCACTTTTAGGGAAGAATATATTCTCCCATATTCACTAATCTGCTTTTACGGACTTATAAACGAGAATGCAGCAAAAACAACAGGATTAACAGAGAATGATGTGAGAATATTAATGGAGGGAATGTGGAATGGAACCAAGAACTTAATTACGAGATCGAAAGCGGGCCAAATGCCGAGGTTTTTGATGAGGGTTGCGTACAAAAAGGAGAACTTCCACATAGGTGACCTAGATAAGATGATTAAACTAGAAGCTGAAACGGACGAAGAGAAAATAAGAGACATATCTGAAGTGAAAATAGATATTTCAGAGTTAACGAACATTCTAAAGAAATACAAAGGCAAAATAGAAAAAATAGAACTCAAAACGGACGATAGGATAATCTTTTTAATCAATGGAGATGTTGTGAGCAGTGATACACTGAAAAACAAAATTGAAGGAGAGACGGGACTAAATAACAACCAAATAATTGAATTAGAAATATAATGAAGGTAACATGAAAGACAGAATACTAGTTTTTAATATTTGGAGTGATTTTGCACATTTTAGGAGATTTGAAACTACGACATCACCACTCACGTATCCTTTTCCAACAGGAACGGCAATAGCTGGTCTTCTGGCAGCAATGGCTGGTCTTCCAAGAGATTCATACTATCTTCTATTTAATAGAAACAATGTTGAGTACTCTATTAGAATTTTAAATCCAGTTAAGAAAATAGTTATCCCAACAAACATCGTAAAAACAGATGAGACTAAATCATTCTCTTACAAAAATTTGAAAATACAATATTTTAATCAAGATGTTAAAGCTCCTACACCATACGAATTCGTAAAAGATCCTAAATACAGAATTTATGTTCGATTCAAAAATTCAACTCTTAAAGAATTATATGAAAAGTTAAAACGACTTCTAGAAAATCATCAAACAATCTATACACCTTATCTTGGTATTACCGAAATGATTGCAAATTTCGAGTTTATAGGTGATTTTCTAGCTACTCCTATCCTAATTAAAGATGAAACTATAGAGTTGCACAGTGTAGCTAGAATAGATTCTATTAAGATACTTCTAGAAGAAGGGAAAAGATACGGCCGGGAAACAATACCACTTTTCATGGATAGCGATAGAAAAATCCTTGAGTACTGTAATGTTGTTTATGAAGTGAATGGCAATCCAATCAAGATTCAAAGTGGCACAGCTTACGAAGTCGGGAACGAAAATGTCTCATTCTTTTGAATTAAAATCTCATCCAGACAAATTATTGAAGGAACACTTGGGAAATGTAGGTAGATTATCTAGAGAAATACTTGAATCAAAAACAATAGATGACAAAGAAATTTTTGCTGAGGTTGCACACTTGATTGGAATATTACACGACTTTGGTAAAGCTACTACCTATTTCCAAAACTGGCTAGAAAATGAGAAAAGAACGCAATATGCTCAACACAGCTTTCTATCGAGTTTAGTTGGGTATTTAGTTGTTAGGAATTTTCTATCAGAGATTCAAAAACTTGGTGAATTTTGGTATTTGCCTATAATTGCATGGATTGTAATAAACAAGCACCATAGTAACTTGAGAGATATCTTGAATGAAGAGGCAGAGAAACTAAAAGACAAAAATGAGTTAGAGATAGTAAAAGAACAACTGAGTGATATATTTTCCAATAATCGGACTGAAGTTGAGGAAATCTACAGGTCGCTAGGTTATTCAGACATATCAAAAACATTAAACGAGATCAAAAACTTAGAAAACGTAACACAACAAATACGAAAAGATATTAAAAAAATTTGTAAAAAAGGTTTTAAAGATGATGACATAAAATACTATTTTTTGACCCTCTTTTTTTACTCGATCTTGCTCGATGCGGACAAATTAGACGCCTCTGGAAGATGGGGCCCTCCTGAAAGAAGGGCTATACCAAGCAACATTGTTGATAAGTATAAGAAAGTGAAGTTTGGAAAGCCTAAAGCCAAATTGGATATTCTACGAGAAAATGCCTATAATGAAATAACTTCAAAAGTTAGTGATATTGATTTAATTCACGAAAGAATTTTCTCGATAAACTTGCCTACAGGATGCGGTAAAACTTTAACTGGGTTATCATTTGCTCTTAAATTGAGGGAAAGAATAAAAGAAACACTTGGCTTCACTCCTAAGATCATTTACTCTTTGCCATTTCTCAGTATCATCGATCAAAATGCCAAAATTATTGAAGATGTTTTGAGATTCAAATATGGAAAATACAAAGAAATTCCATCTAACTTGTTTTTGATACATCACCACCTTGCAGATATAGAATACAAAGAAATCAAAGATGGTGAATTAAATATTGAAGAATTCAATAGATCTCTATTGCTTACAGAAGGATGGCACTCAGAAATAGTGATAACTACGTTCATACAACTATTCCACAGCTTGGTTACAAACAAAAACAGAGCTGCGAGAAAATTCCATAATATTGCCAACTCCATACTTATTCTCGATGAAATCCAATCAATTCCACATAAATATTGGCTACTGATTAATAGAGTTCTAAAACATTTAGCAAGTAATTTCAATTCTTGGATTATTTTGATGACTGCTACTAAACCACTCATTTTTAAAGATGGTGAGATCAAAGAGTTGATGATAGACACAGAAAAGTATTTTAATGCTCTTAATAGAGTTGTTTTTAATTTTGATTTGGAGGTTAAAAATTTTGACGAGTTCAAAAATGAGATTTTGAATAACGTGTTACATGAAGATGAAGATATACTAATTGTTTTGAATACGATAAATTCTTGTAAGGAATTATATGAGTTCATAAAAGATGAGATCGCTATATTTTATGGAATAGACAAAAAAGACATTAAAATCGATGAAGACGGTATTGCTAATTTCCCAGATTTTGAGCTGATAAACTTATCGACGCACATTCTTCCGAGTTATCGGTTGAAAAGAATAAACAGGATCAAAGATGGAAATATGAAGAAGAGAAAAATTATCATAACTACTCAGTTGGTTGAAGCAGGAGTTGATATCAGCGCGGACGTTGTTTATAGAGACTTTGCTCCATTGGATTGCATAGTACAAACTGCCGGTAGGTGCAATAGAAATAATGAAAAAGATAAGGGTAGAGTTAAGGTTATTGTTCTAAGAGATGAGAGACAAAAATTCCATAAATACATTTATGATTCCACGCTTATAAACGCTACTGAGGATGTTATTGAAAAACTCGGAGAAGCTATTGAAGAAAAGGACTTTGTTTTAACCTCAGTAAAAAAGTATTATGAGATTGTGGTGGAGAGAGGATCTGATGACGATTCCGAGAATCTTTTGAAATCAATCAGTAAATTAGATTTTTCAGAGACGCTTGAATTTAGTTTGATTCAAGAGAAATTGCCTACGATATCAATATTTGTTGAAATTGATGATTTTGCTGAGAGAATTAGAAAAAAAATGGAAGAAGTTCTAGAAAGCAAAAAGGGTTTTGAACGGAAATTAGATATATTAAAAATAAGAAAAGAAATCAACAATTATACAGTCCAAATACGATATTCTGGAAAAATAGAAGATACAGTATTTAATTTGAACTCCATTCATGACTTGGAATATTATAAATACATTAAAAAAAGTGAGTTAGATGAATACTATAAAATTGACTCTGGATTAAATTTGGGAGAGGAGCTTCTAAAGTATATCATGTTATAGGTGTTGAATAAAAGTAAGCTAAAATCAAAAAGGCAAAAACTGAAAATTCTTCGAAGTTCAATATTAAGAGCGAAGGTAGTTTGGTCTCTACAAAGTATGGAGTCCTAGAACTGTGGGAGCTTGATTATCTGCGAGTTATATAATTGATTGGGTTAACTTCAATATTATATAAACTATAAAAATTAGCCTTTATCTTTTGAAAAACTCTTCAACGTCGATAACTTTCTCTGGAATTCTGCTGAAATTGTTGATATTCTTTATGAGCAAAGCATCTCCTCTTTTCTTGATGAATGTGGCGGCTGTTATCGTATCTTCAAAGTCAATAGGCTGCCCATTTGAGATTAGATGGGGCATTGACCCTTCCAGCAATTTCTGCTATTTTAAAATCCAAGGGAACAACTTTAAAAAAGGATAAAAGCTTCCTTGCTTTGCTTGTAGCCTTCTTTTTATCTCTCCTGAGGTATGAGCCTGTGAAAATTTCAGCAGCTACCACAGAGCTTATGAACACATCATACTGAACAAGCTCCTTCAAACAGACCTACCTCTCTCCAGCTCAACTATAACACTGGTATCGAGGCTGATCTTCATAGAACCACGCCAAGCTCCCTCAACCTATCCCTCGAATCCTTCTTGGTTTTCGCAATCGTCTCTTCAAAATTCCTTGGGAGGAAATCAGTTATATCTTCCATCTCGATCTTTCGAATCAAAACTCTATTCCCTTCGACTGTAATTTCCACCCTGTCTCCTTCTTTAATTCCAACTTTTTTCCGGATTTCCTTCGGGATAGTGATCTGGGAGTTTCTGGTTACTTTTACAATTGACATACACAATCAGTTATCTTTTAATGGATTTTAAAAGTTACTATGCATTCATAGTAAATGTTCCAACTGCAAAAGACTATAATATTTCATCCATACTGCTTTTTTCAAAACCCAAGACTTCCCTCTTCATGGTATTTTTTGCTCTGAATCTGTAAACCACTATCATATCCTCTTCTTCATCGATTATATCCTTAAGTCCCATCTTAATCTCAACCAGATCCGCTTCACTCAGCTCTCCTTCAAATAACGAATTTTGAATCCAGTTCAAATACTTTCTGAGAAATTTCTTCACATGATTTACTCTATTGACTCCTACATCATAAGCTATGATCACATACATTTTACCACCACATGACGAAGGGTCTGAATTTCTCAACTCCTAGGATATGCTTGACAAGTTTGTAGCATTCTAAGCGTATAAGTCGTTGATATGAGACTTTTCTCTTAAGCTGCCTGTGTTTTATGGTTGACTCCATTCTCTCATTGAAAGCCTTAACAAATTTCTTTCTGCCAGTATCATTCAGCAAGATACCATTAAGAGATCTATCAAAGTCATTCTCTTTAATTATGCCTTTATTTACCAAATTAAAGATTAATCTGTCAACAATAATTGGCTTGAAGATCTCAGCGATATCTAAGGATAGGCTAAACCTCCTTTCGGCAGGCTCATGAAGAAAGCTTATGGCCGGATGTAGCTGAGTATGATACAGTTCTGAAATAATCGCAGAATACAGCATAGAATTTCCAAAACTTATCAATGCGTTTATTTCGTTTCCCGGAGGTCTTTTCATCCTAGCTTTGAACTCAAACCTTTTCAAAATAGTATCGAAAAAAGAGTAGTAGGTATTTTTAGCGAATGCTTCGCTTCCCATTATCTCTTGAACCGACTCTGCACTCGCTAAGCTCTGAAGGGCAGAGATAAGTTCTGATGTATCTAGTCCATACCCAGCAAGAATTTTCTCCATATTTAGAATGGCACCCTCGACAAATGCCTTCGCAAGAAAAAATCTTTTGGTATTATCAAGATAATGCTCAGCCTGCCTTACAACGACCTCTCCTGAAATCAAATTCTCTCGTGGGTAATAACTACCCTCATAAAAACCATATCTGTTAAAAAAGTGAATACAGACGCCTTCCTTTGACAGCAAAGCAAGGGCTTTTGATGTTATCGATAGTGAGCCCTTAGCATATATAGAATACACTGAGTTTATAGGGATCGGTTTTTCTCCTTTTTCACTCACGAAATAGAGAGTATTCTCTTTTCGTCTAAGTTTTCCATCCGAGAGAATGTAATAATTCCTCTTTTTCATCAGATCACCTCATACCATGACTAAGTAAAACAAAACTCGAAATAGGAGCATTTTCTACAAAATTTTTTGTAACTCGGTTTAGGCATCTCTCCTTTCAAAATTTTGGATATCTCTTGTAGAATTTTATCAAGACTGTCTCTATGAGACCTATCTAACTCAAGTCTTACATTTTTTCTCTGTTTTGGAAAAGAGATGATGGCCTTTCCTTCCACTCCTAATTTTTCTAAAAAATAAAGGTAGTATAATGTTTGAAACTTATGAGCTTCCTCAAATACGTCTGATTTTTTTACTTCCCTAATCTCAATTGTTTTTCCTTTTCTTATTAAATCGATTGCGATTGGGCCTATTTGTATCTCCTTGTTATCCCTCTTAAAAGTACTCTTGTGTAAGAGTTTGCCTAATTTTACCATATCGCTCTCATGTTCCATAGTTATGTAATGGCTAAACAACCATAATTTGGTTTTACATACAAAATAGTAATTTACTTGAGTCCCCTTAACATACATTTCATCAATCATTTCTGATTATTTATCTATTAAGATCTAAAAAAATTTTCGCAAATAGCTCACTATCTCTCTTTAAGTACAAATCACGTTACATCAGGTTATTTTCCTAATTACATGGATGATATATGTAGATAACTCAAAATACTTCATGAAAGAAAGTCGCGCACTTAATTATTCATAAGGCTAATATAAAACGCATATATTAATTCTAACAGTATTTCTATGAATTGGTATGCTTGTTTTTTTATATCTCTTTTGAACCCAAGTAAAATTCCTCTTAAGTTCTTTACAATAGTTGAAAGAGTTCTTATTGAGTACTATGAAGAGCTATAAAAATCACTCACATATTTAAATGGTCAGCTTCAATGAATCTTTGTGACAATATTTAAATGAAATAAGGTCTGAGTAAGCTTTAAATGGTTAAAAAGTAAAAAATTACCGACGGTTAAAATCAGACTATAGTAGGATTGAAATAGAATTGGCTACAGTAACATTTTGAGCCAATTTTATCGTTAAAATCAGACTATAGTAGGATTGAAATCAAGTACTCATTAATAATACTACATACTCACAATTAAGTTAAAATCAGACTATAGTAGGATTGAAATGGCAACAATACAATCGATCCATATGCTTTTCCCGATCCGTTAAAATCAGACTATAGTAGGATTGAAATATGCTATATCTAATTTACTTGATATTCGAAAAGGAGAGGTTAAAATCAGACTATAGTAGGATTGAAATAGGCAATACACGAGGCATCAAGAAAGACCAAGGAAATCGTTAAAATCAGACTATAGTAGGATTGAAATGTTCTCTCTTGAGATTAAGGATATCGGTAATAACCTGAGTTAAAATCAGACTATAGTAGGATTGAAATCATTGAAGCCTGTCCTCTGGGTGTAGGAATAGGCAACAAGTTAAAATCAGACTATAGTAGGATTGAAATGCACAAAGCAAGAGAGAAGGACGGGATAATGCTCTATGAGTTAAAATCAGACTATAGTAGGATTGAAATATTATATGTACATAATATGAGTCTATCACAAAATCTAAGTTAAAATCAGACTATAGTAGGATTGAAATTTGGAAACATCACAATGTGGATTGAAGGAGAGGAGCATTGTTAAAATCAGACTATAGTAGGATTGAAATGGGATATCTTTCGTTTCCTCTAGTATTTTGTCAATGTGTTAAAATCAGACTATAGTAGGATTGAAATCTACTACTGTATCTGGTGTCCCCTCTTTCATTATTACTGTTAAAATCAGACTATAGTAGGATTGAAATATTGTTGATGAAACAAAAGCAACAAACGTTATCATATTTTTAAGTTAAAATCAGACTATAGTAGGATTGAAATATCTATCTACCTCCTTTCGTTTTTTAGCCCGATAAGGGTTAAAATCAGACTATAGTAGGATTGAAATGTGGCCGTGTCATAAACCACGATGTCATATCTATCGTAGTTAAAATCAGACTATAGTAGGATTGAAATCCGCTCAGAACAACGTATTTGTCAGAAACATTACCAGTCGTTAAAATCAGACTATAGTAGGATTGAAATTTTATTGCCGTACCTGTTAGTATTGGTATCCTGGGGATATACCCCGTTAAAATCAGACTATAGTAGGATTGAAATTGTTGTTGTACATGGTACATAGTCTGTATCTATTGTTTGTTAAAATCAGACTATAGTAGGATTGAAATGAATTCTTTATTACTTCAATGATTTCATCTGTCTTCAAGGTTAAAATCAGACTATAGTAGGATTGAAATGACTCGGTACTGTTATTACTCCAGCCATAAATTTTTTGTTAAAATCAGACTATAGTAGGATTGAAATTAACTATCTAACGACCATTTACCTAATTCCCCCGAATTCGTTAAAATCAGACTATAGTAGGATTGAAATAACATTACTATTAGTGGAATTGAAAGCCAGATCGGGGTTAAAATCAGACTATAGTAGGATTGAAATATGTTTATATTAAGTTTACAAATAACGACGATAGTGATGTTAAAATCAGACTATAGTAGGATTGAAATTTCATGGATCCAGCTATTGCACCAATCCCGATGATCAGTTAAAATCAGACTATAGTAGGATTGAAATTCTGCTGGCTCTGCTTTTGTCAAGGATCGAAGGCTTGGTTAAAATCAGACTATAGTAGGATTGAAATTCCTCAAAAAGCTCGTAGATTCGCTTCACACAACCCCAGTTAAAATCAGACTATAGTAGGATTGAAATGCCTACGTGGGGGAGAGCCTTTGCCATGGTGAGCCGTAGGTTAAAATCAGACTATAGTAGGATTGAAATAAGTGAGAGCTTAGGCCCCAGGAGGTAAAAGTAAGGGTTAAAATCAGACTATAGTAGGATTGAAATTTGGCTAAAATAAAAACCGTCAACTTTACGTTTACGTTAAAATCAGACTATAGTAGGATTGAAATCAAGGAAACAGGGCTTTATGATAAACTAGGGGTTTACTGTTAAAATCAGACTATAGTAGGATTGAAATGTATGACCTGAAAAAATGAAGGAGGTAGATAGAATGATGTTAAAATCAGACTATAGTAGGATTGAAATGTATGACCTGAAAAAATGAAGGAGGTAGATAGAATGATGTTAAAATCAGACTATAGTAGGATTGAAATTGCACACACAAACCATACTTATTATACAAACACTCCGTTAAAATCAGACTATAGTAGGATTGAAATATGTGGAAAAAATAAGCCTTGACGACTTCATGAGGCAGTTGTTAAAATCAGACTATAGTAGGATTGAAATTCTAAATACGTGGTCTACAGTATCAGTTGAGCTGATGTTAAAATCAGACTATAGTAGGATTGAAATAATATGGTACAACACCAACGATAGGAGAATAATAAATTGTTAAAATCAGACTATAGTAGGATTGAAATATCCACAATGAAGTGGAGATCGTAAAAAATGATAAAGGGTTAAAATCAGACTATAGTAGGATTGAAATGCGATCTCTTTCTTTCTTTTTGAAAATCGGGTGATAAAGTTAAAATCAGACTATAGTAGGATTGAAATGAATAGCTTGCAGAAAGATTCCCGTTCAAGTAGAGTTGTTAAAATCAGACTATAGTAGGATTGAAATGCGTTTTGCTGGTGGTTCCACAGGTGGTAGAAGATATGTTAAAATCAGACTATAGTAGGATTGAAATCAATTTTGCAGGGGGAATTGAGGAAGAAAATCTACGGGTTAAAATCAGACTATAGTAGGATTGAAATCAAAAACAACATGGTCATCTCTCTTTCCAGTCTTTATTCTGTTAAAATCAGACTATAGTAGGATTGAAATCCAGAAATACCGACAATAAGCGATATCTCAGAGGCAGGTTAAAATCAGACTATAGTAGGATTGAAATGCCATATACCACACAACCACCTATGCCACCTATCCAGTGAGTTAAAATCAGACTATAGTAGGATTGAAATCATATACATTAAAGTGGACTTATGAACAGTACACAGGCGTTAAAATCAGACTATAGTAGGATTGAAATGAAATAAGGCAGCTTGGCAGCAACATAAAGTTAGAGGCGTTAAAATCAGACTATAGTAGGATTGAAATATGAGATGGATAAGCAAACTACATAATGCCCATCACGTGTTAAAATCAGACTATAGTAGGATTGAAATAATTCAAGCATTGCGTCGATCCCGGGGATTACGAAAAGTTAAAATCAGACTATAGTAGGATTGAAATTCAACCGCGTTACCCGTATTTTTCTCATAAACATAAGTTAAAATCAGACTATAGTAGGATTGAAATATGGCTTGAAGTATAAATTTTTGCCGCCGCCCAATCTGTTAAAATCAGACTATAGTAGGATTGAAATCTATATATACTTAAACAGTATGTTAGGGACGCAATTCGTTAAAATCAGACTATAGTAGGATTGAAATGCTCGTCGATTGCAAGGATGTTGCCGTGTGCCTCTGCCAGTTAAAATCAGACTATAGTAGGATTGAAATGTTCCTTTTTAATCTTTTTCACATTAAGTTTGTACGTTAAAATCAGACTATAGTAGGATTGAAATGAATAAAATAAATGTGGTAAGGTATTTCGTGATTTGGTTAAAATCAGACTATAGTAGGATTGAAATGAACTTGGCGGAAATGTTAAAGGTTGAAGATGAGGTTAGTTAAAATCAGACTATAGTAGGATTGAAATAAGACAGACCATCTAAATAAGGAAGGTTACCCAAGTTATGTTAAAATCAGACTATAGTAGGATTGAAATTTCTGTGTCAACACCGAGAGAGGGGTGTATCCCAAAGACAGTTAAAATCAGACTATAGTAGGATTGAAATGGATAGTTTGCTACACCATCGTAGTAATTGTTATTGTTAAAATCAGACTATAGTAGGATTGAAATTACCCTGCCAGCATTGTCCTGATAGGTAACAACTAGATCGTTAAAATCAGACTATAGTAGGATTGAAATATGTCTATCTGTAGCTTTTTAGCCATCTCTCTGGGAATGTTAAAATCAGACTATAGTAGGATTGAAATGACGAAGGCTTGATCTATGGCGATAATGTTACCTTCGTTAAAATCAGACTATAGTAGGATTGAAATGCATGTGGTAATGTCGGATGATATTTTCAAATATGGTTAAAATCAGACTATAGTAGGATTGAAATTCCTTTAACAAATCTATCCACCTTTGCCTCTCGCTTAGTTAAAATCAGACTATAGTAGGATTGAAATTGTTTATACCCATACTTCGATCATAGCTGTTTGTTATAACTAGTTAAAATCAGACTATAGTAGGATTAAAGTCTATATCCAAAAAAAACCTCATATACCTCTTGACCTAAAGTATATCAGGTATGTCCTCTCCGATGCTCGAAGCTCAATCTGGAAGAGGAAGAGAAGAATTAGAAAGAGAGATCGAAAGGCTTAGGCAGAAGTATGGCATGGACTTCGATGAGTTTTTTGAAATGACCGAGGGCATGAGGAGTTTCGGAGAGCTGATGGACAGGGGTTTCGATCCTGAAGAGATACTTGAAGATGTTTCTGTATGGGAAGATCTTGAAGAGGAGCTGAGTAAGCTTAAGTGTAGAGAGTAAAATAGGGGATAAATGCTAGATGTGTGGATCTATTGTGTTAAAATCAGATTCAATGTAGTTTCTATATTACTAAAGAGTTTTAAGACATAGAAATGATACTTGTAAGAAGCCTAATGTAAAAATGTAGTTAGTTATATTCACTCCCAACACACACATTCCCCTATATATAATATATATGGGCGTAACCATCACTCAAGCCATCACAGTGTGAAGGCTCTCCAAAACTATGAAAACCTCTTCAGGAATGGTTACATAGCGATATTTTCTTTTTCCTCCTTTTTTGTTTCTCTTGGAGGTTGTTAGCAAACCATTTTCTTCTAAAATTCTTTCATGGCCGTATATTGTCTGGATGTGAAGGCCGAGTTCATGCTTGAAGTCTGAGGTGAAGCCTTTGCCTCCCTTCTCGAAAACGTACTTGAGGTAGTCGTAGGTGGCCGGATTGTTTTCTTTCAGGCTTTCTAGTTTTTCTTTGATTTTATTTTTGATCTTTGGGGGGTCTGAGTTTTCATCTTCTTTTTCGTCAATGGTATGATGGATGGTTGTTTTGGTGGCTGGACTCTCGGAATTCTTGAGCATGGATATTGCAGCCATGAAGCTTTTGTCCGTTTCGAACATTGCGTCTATGGCTTTCAGTAAGATTTCCTTGAGGTATTCTCTGTCTATGTATTCCCTCTTTAGTTCTATTAGGGCTCTCTCAAGGAGGTTGTTTCTGATCTCCATGGTTCTGGAGATCAGTATTTCCAATTTTTTGATGGGTAGTTTGATGAATTCAGTCATGTTTTCCCTCTTTTTTTCATGTGAAAGTGATTGATTGGTAACTTGGCAATTACTTCCTGTTCTGAACCTGCTTTATGCAATTATAATCAGGGTACATACTAGCCAGATGACCTGACATACATACCTCTTAATTTTGAGCCTGTCTGTTCGTCTATAACCCTGCTATATTCGACTGTGGAGGACATATCTTGCATGTCACTGACCATCATATTTGTCGAGATCGGCAAGGTTGATGAGCCACTTGCCACCGATGATCACTCTTTTGATGTTCCTTCTCTCTACATGCTTTTTGAGGGTGTCCTTAGATATGCCCAAATACAGGGATAATTGTTCGGCAGAGATCCATCCTTTGCTTGGTAAGACTCCTATGATCTCCTTCTCTGGATCCAACTTCAACCACCTCCAATCCTGATTTTTTTAACCATTCAAGTCTGGATTTTGGTAATTGGATACAGCCAAATCGTTCTTTTAGCAGGTGTTCACATACCTGGCAGAGTTTCCAGTAAATGTCTTCTGGATTGTGTTCCCAGGGTTTTTTTGCCATGGCTAAAAGCTGAACTTGATGGCTTTCTGTCTGGCAGATATCACAGACTGGCATATAACCTCCTTATCATGGGATATCTAGGATCTTCTCTTCCACATCCTCCTTCGTCTCTCGAACCCAGAGGGCCCCGCATTCTTTCCACTGATCTCTGTCTTTTACAAACAACCGAAAAGCTGGTTGGCTGCTTTTTTCCCGTTTTTCGTTCTTAAATGCAAAGATCTCTTTTCTTCCGAGAAGTCCAAAATCGATATATCCACCCAGAAACTTCTTCCCTTTCACGGCTTATCTACCTCCTTTCCATTTTTTGATATATCATTGCCAGTGGCTCTATGACTGTGAAAATCTCCGAGCTCTTTCAACCTTCTCCAGATCGTGAGATGTGAAACTTTCAAGCCCAGTTCCCAGAATAGCCTGTGGCTTATGTCACGAGGATTCAGGCCCTTTTCTTTGTGTAAATACAAAATATAATCCATAGGCAATTTCATTCTCCCGTCTCCTTTCTTTCTCATTTAGATCACCTCCACATTTTCCATAATCTGGTTAGAATAAGGACAGGTCTCAACACAGAGACCCCAGCTCTTACGGGTCTCACAGCTCGGATATCTGTATTTGTGACCCATGATATGGTGGATCTGATAAGCTGTCTTCTCAGGTTTGAAATCGGGCTGATTCCTGAAGATATCCAGAATTTGATCCTCGTTATATCCGGACCGTAAAAACCAGGTTGTTAAGGTAAATCTCTCATTATGCTCCAGATTGATACCACTGTTAGCTTTTTCCAGGATTTTGCTGATACATGGAGGAGTCTTTCCATATTTCTTATGTTTCTGTCTGAAAAGAGATCTGACTCGGTTAATCTTTTTCAGGATCTCTCTTATCTCTTTTTCTCTCTCAGCTCTCTTTGTTATCCTCTTGTTTACTTTAAGAACCAGCTTTGAAAGTTTTGCATTATGTCTCTCTAAACTCAGTGGATCCACAGGGTATGGCTGTAGTGTCCTAGCCTTTTCTTTGATATCTTCAGCATTGAGTTTGAATAAATCTTCAATGCTTAACGGAATGCAGAACAGCCCTGATTTCATATTCTGGGTGTTCACCAGCCTTATTAACTGCTGACAGTTTCCAGTCTTATCGACAACCTCTGGATCCAGATCATATCTTTTAATCAGCAGGTCGTGAATGACTTTCAATGTTTGATTTTTGTATCCTTTCAGTGGGATTGGTGAAAAATCACAGAATATGTGGAAACCCTTCGATCCTGAGAAATGTACTCGTGGAGATAAAGTATCCGATAGCATCCCATTAACCAATTTTACAGTTTCAGATAAAGCAGTTTCAAGGTTTTCTGAATCTATATCGAAAAACAGGCAATCAATTATAGCTGAATCGTAGTACTCTGGCCAGGTATCTATGATCTGAAAGCTGTATAATGAGATAAAACAGTCTTTGTGGTTGTTGAATCTGGTCAGATATCTGCTTAAGTCTGTATTGTTCCACACAAGATCTGAAGGCTTGTATTTCAACCTAGCTGGATTTCCAAACTCTCTGGGATATCTGGTTTTGGTCTGTTTGTATGGTGAACTGATGATTTCCGATAACAACATTTAACCAACCTCCTGGAAAAACAGCTTTCCATCACCTACCAAGTGTTCAACAGCCTCTTTCACCCGGTCTCTATCTACAGAATATCTCAGCTTTTTAGTGAGATATGAATGGCATAAGGTTATGAACGTGATCTGTCTCGGATTTTCTGATTGCCCTCCTGTGTTGTGGTAGTACTCCTTTATCAGACGGATCAATTCTTTTTGGCTTAACTCTTTGTTCTCTGCGGTCTTATTTTCTGCTATACTCTTATCTGAATTTCTGATAGCTTCCGAAGGAATTTCAGCATCATCTGTTGATTGTTTAGCTGGTTCTCCTTCGCCAGATTCAACCTTCTCACCTTCTGGTGGGATCTGATGAGATATGTATGAAACACCAGCGAGAGGGTCATATATGTTGGCCCTAAACTCTCTGCATATATCTTCCTTAACTCCATTGGAAGGTGAGAAGGTGCTATCCAGCCACTCTGATAGCTCTTTATCAGTAAAGAAATATGGTAGATTTCCGTCGGAAATTGTCGGAAATTCACCGTTGTTTTCGTAAGCTAAAACTCTCTGATACAGATTCTTTTTTCCAGGACCACCCTGAGTCTTCTCAAGATACCCGAAATCGCATAGCTCTCGAACCAGATCATAGACCCTCTTTGCCGATAACTTGAGTCTGGGAGCCATGTCATATATTGAGAACTCGTCATGAGCTTCGGCCAGCTTTAATATTTTCTCATGGATGGGGGTAAGACCAGTGAGTGTTGGCTTGATAGACTTCAGGACGATGGAACTGACAACTCCAAGATCGGCCAAGGTTGCTATTACTATCCTTTTACCATCTTTCTCGATCACTGGCCTGTTGAGTTGATGGAGCCATGCTGATACTTTTATCAACGCAAGGATCTTTGAGAAATCTCGTCTGGCTCTCACCCTCTCAATGGGAAACTTTTCAGCCATCTTTCTGGCATAAGGCACACGTATTTCACATCCCTTACATTGATCCTTGATATACGATAGAGCTTCTTTGATCATTTCAAATTCCTTTTCAGCCTCTCCGTTTATCAGACCTTCAGCCTTGAGAGCCTCAAATTCAAGAATGCGTTTAGTCTGCTCCTCTGATGTGTCTGGGGTTATGATCCATATCCTAGTGGCAAGCTCTGGATCTATAGAGCCCTTCGTGGTTGTTGTGACAAGAACAGGCTTACCTTTTGTCTTTATCTCTATATTCCGTATCTTTCCATCATCTGTCTTTTCTGGTGTTAGGAGGGAGAGCTCTCCTTCACTCAGCCACTGTCTCAGAATGGATGAAGCCTCTGGACCTAATCCGGCATCCTCTCCAATCACCAGAACCTTACCGGTTATGTCTCCTCCAATTCTGTCAATTGCTCCAGGTGTGATTCTGGTATAATGCAATACATCTTCTTTGAAAATCTTGGATATCTGGGTCTGTAAGTAGGATTTACCGGTTGAACTCTCAGCCACAAGATAAACTGCCTGAGGATCCACCTCTTTGGACAGGAATATCAAAAACAGTAGTAGCTTTGTGTCATCTTCTCCAACTATCGCTTTATCTAGGACCTTCTTGATCCTCCATAGTATCTTGGGATCACGAGCTAATTCAATGGCTTCGTTGGAGAACTCATGATCTTTTACATCAGCAACAGCGTTAGTTGCTTCCTCCCACTTATCAAACAATGTCGAAAGTAGAGTCTTGTTGTTCTTTATTTCAGTCAAAATTCTGTTGCAGATCTTTTTAACCTCTTTAAAAGATAGATCAATATCAATAGAGGCCAGACTGTCTACTATATCACTAATAACCCCTCTCGTAGGCGCTGATATATCTCTCTTCAACTCCTGGATGACTGCAAGTCCTATTCTATCTCCGTTAGCAGGTGTCCACTTTATGTTATGGTTTTCCGCCGATTCGATTATAAGCTGAAAGTTACCCAGCTCAGCCAGTAACCTTCCTTGTTCTAATTTAGTCACTCGCATCCATGGCCTACCTCCATAACTCTGCATGCAGAGTAGACCTCTTCCCATGTACAATGGTAGATTCCAGAATCTTTGAGTGGGTCAGTATACTGGTTTACAGATTCTCTCGAAAAATATTTGTAGTAGTTCCACCTACTACTACATGGGTTCAACCATCCATGGCTTTTCATTTTTTAACCCTCTCTTCATTGATCCAAGATTTTCTTAAGCTCTTTAGTGATCCTCCCATTGGTCATCTGATCTAAAATGGTTAATGCTGCAGCCCTAGCTGTTGGCGAACCGTATAGGGCCAGTTTCTTCAGCATTTCCAGTTCGTCCATCTGAGCCACCTCTCGACTATAGATGACGGACCTCAATTTTCTCCAGAAAGGCGTCTACCGACCGTCTTATGAATTCGCTTTGAGTAATCCCGAGAGAATCTGCTGCTCTCTCAATTTTCTCTAGATATAACGGACTTAAAGAAAAGGCGCGTGTTTTACACATCCTACTTTTCCTACCTGTCTTCACAATATCACCCCCTACTAGTCTTCGCAATTCAAGGGCTCTCTTAAATGATATCAAATATGCCCTCATTTATCCGTGTGTTAATCTAATATAAATATTTTACTAGCATATATTGAAAATTTTGACGATTCTTACAATTTTAAATTTTCATGTGAAAAGAAATAGGAAATTTTACGAAAATCCTACATATTTTTAAAATTCCACTATCGGATGCCGGTAGATAGAGTGGTAATATATCATCCAAAATATCGTCATATCTCTCGTATATCATCAGATACTAAAAACCAAACAAGAGGTAGTGATGAGGGCAGATTATCCAGCATGATGTGTACCCAAATATTTATTATTGAAACAAATATTGACAGAAAATTACTTATAGAATGAATACATTACTAAAATTAGAGGAGAGAGCGAAAGGAGCTCTCTACTTTCTTCTCTATGCTCCGGCGGGGATTTGAACCCCGGTCGTGGGAGTGAGAGTCCCACATGATTGGCCGAGCTACACTACCGGAGCTTTCTTTTCCGTGGAGATTTCCGAGGTTTAAGCTCTCTAATGGGCTTTTTCCTTCAACGATGGCATGTAAGAGGGCATTTACCACTTTAGACACTGAAATCGGGTATTTTTCCTTGAATTTTTGCACTATCCCAAAGTCGAGGTAGAGGGTTGTCCTATATTTATTTTTCGGTATATAGCTTATTTCCTCCATTTCTCAATCCTCCTTTGTTTTTTAAAAGTTATGCAATGTTATGCAATGTTATGCATATATATTGATGGTACATAAGGTTGTGCGAGGTTGTTATGTGTCAGAAGTTGATATATGGTTATGTGGGTTGGTTGTTAATATATTGGTTAATGTGGGAGATTATCAAAAATTTAACAAACTAAATATATGGAAAAAGATGGCAAAATTAAGAAGGTGCATATCTAATTCTATTTCTTTGTTTCACGCTCTAACTCATTTCCTATTAAAGCCCCTATGATTCCTCCTAAAATAACTCCTACAGGGCCAGCCAATAATCCTATACTTCCACCAACAATCATTCCAGCGAAAGCACCTGCTCCACTTGTTTCCTCCTCCTCATCCTCTTCCTCGAATTCTCCTCCATTTGCCATCAGTCTTGTTCCCCCGTTTGCCATTTGTCTCGTATTCTTTTCGATATCCTTAAGGAGGAGGATGGTCTTATCATGCTTCTCTTCTTGAGTTATTATAAGATAAAATATTCCTGCTAATGTCAATGAACCTATAAAAACATCATATGAGATTTTACCACTAAGCAATAGACTGAGGAGAACATTAATAATAAGAATTATTACAAGCCAAAAAACATTTTTAACTCGTTTCCATAATACATTAATTAGTTTCTCTGAATCGGGAGTCATATCTATCAATAACATATTTACCATTCATATGTATTAATATCTTTCTTTGTCTTTGTTGTGGGGAGAATGGTAAGGTATCAGAATGAGATATGTACCTTAATCCATTGTGAGGGTACATATACTCTCAATCAACCAATAGGGTACATACTTAAAATAGCTCAACCATCAACTAAATCAAAATGGGGTAGGTTAAAAAAGAATCATGGGTAAATGAGCTTTCAAATTTCCTCAATTTTCTTAAATTTTCCACTCTCGGTATCATACGTATAGGTAAGTGATACATCCTTATAAAATGAGTTGGCAACCTTAATTTTAACCTCTTTTGTCTCAGAGCTTACCTCAATCGGTTTTGAGTGTTCATCAATCTCAATAACATAGTCCTCTATTTCTACACGTTTACCATCAGCAAAAACATCCACAATCTCAATGGGATACTTTGAGTGATTATATACCTTAATAGATATTTTTTCAGAGTCTCCACTCCCTTGAATCCATATAAATGGTTTTTTATCGATTTTAATTAATTCTGTTTGCCTATTGGCAATTTCAGTCTGGTTAGAGATTATTTCAGTCTGTCTTTCAATAATTTCAGTCTGCTCAGAAATTACTGATATCAACAATATGCTGACTAAAACTCCAAAACCTGTTACAATAATAAGAGCTATATCCCTAAAAGTTAATTCAATATATGCCACAAGGATTACTAATCCAGTAACGAATACCAATAAGAGTATAGCGATAACAAAAATATTTTCTCTCAACCAGCTCCATAATTTTTTCAGAGATGGCATTACCCCCCACCTATTCTGATTATTATTTTCAAAAGATATTAAGATAACTCAACCATGAGGTTATCAAGGATTATCGAGGAGAGGGGGCGTAAGGGGAAAAGAAGCCATATATAAGGTTCACCTACTTTCTGGCTTCTTCCCCTTTCCATCAACGACTTTGTTCTCTGATGTATTAAAATGTTTTGAAATACGGTATAATATACTTTCAGAATTACCAGTAATAATTAATATGAATGAAAGGAAATAGGAGTATGTGATGTTTATCGAGATGATTACAAAGATGACACAGATAACGCATGTTCTTACTAATACAATTTTTAATTTCTCAATTTTTGAAAAAATATTCCAAGGATACAAACGTGTTATCTTCGTTATCTTTGTTATCACTACTTTCAATGGAAATGGAAGTAAGGGGGTAATGGTTATCAAAATAAATAAATGGGTTAATGGAGAGTGGTATTAATATGAGGGATGATATGATGTTAGAAAGTAAAGAGCTTATGGGGTTTATTGAGAAGGCGGTTTTTTGGAAGATTCAGACTCTTTTAAACTCTCAAGATAGAGGATGTAATCCCGAATTGCTTCTTTAACAAATTCAGGGACTGATGTATATCCCCACTCAGGATGTTCTTTGATAAACTTCTTAACCATATCCACAAACTCATCAGGAAGCTTTAACGTCACGTACTTTCTTTTAGATTTTTCCTCATCCATAGTAGATAATATAACCTATATGTTATTAATACTTTCGTTATAGCCATAACTTTTAAATATCTATGGAGTAATCGATTACTCATGAATGAGAAGAACAAGAAACTGATAGAGATACCCATCGAACTCTATAAGAGAGGAGATTCCATAGCCAAGAAACATGGCTATGTGAGTTTTACAGAGCTTGCCAGGGACTCAATTAGGAGGAGAGTTGAGGAATTAGAAGAAGAGTTAGAAGGGGGTGTTGTCTGATGTTTTGGCTGAATAAAAACTCTGTTAGCCGGTTTTTTAAGAAGGTGGATAAAATCCTGGGGATATTTGAAGAGATTATAGAGGAAGGAAGGGAGCTTATCCAGGAGTTGGAAGGCCAGATTACATACTATGAAAACACCATAAAAACACTGGAAAACACCAAAGAAGAGATTTCCCAGAGAATAGAGAGGATTAAGCGAGTTTTGGGGGATGATAACTGATGTTTCTGAAAATCAATGATGTAAACTATGGTACTACCTACCTGGAATTATCCACTGTTGAAGCCTTTTTTACCAAAGATTACGAAGACTATGAAGGGAAAACAAACTATAATCTCCGTTTCCATACATTGAATTTCGAGTATGACCATATCCTACCCAGAGAGCTAACAGACGAAGAGATGAATATAGTGGCTGAACATCTTACAAAGTTAATCTCTATGTCAAAGATTCAGCCAGAAGGCCTGATTAAAGACATGGATGAGCTTCTAAAACAGATTTTACCAGAGAATGAGGAAGAAGAAGGGGAATAAGCCATGAAACTCTCTGATTTTTTAAGAGATTCTCCAGAGTGGAAAGAGCTTTTCCGTTTAACTGTTAACATGATGGAATCTGGTGAAAAAGCAAAGGATTCAGGGCTTTACATGGCTGGATTGGAGTTATCTCAAATTCTGGGCAGATTAGCCAATAGAGAGATTAAGGAGGACTCAAAATGATTTCTGAGGGTGTTATAAAAACATTGGCTGATAGTGGTTTAACCATTCGCATTGAGAGATTCAGGAAGGGAGAATATCATCTGTTTATTCTCAACGATTGTTTCTCAATGGATAGAGCTAAAGAGCTTCAACAACAATTGAAGGCTGAAGGCTGGGAATTTTTAGAATTCTCATGGTTTCCAGACTGGATAGGTTTGGTTTTCTCAAAGGAGGTCTTTGAGGATGTCTGAAGAGGTAAAGAGACACCTGGTTAAACATGTTTCAGAATTCAAACTTAAACTTATCAGAGGCCAGAGAGGGGGTTATGGGTGGGAAATCACCTATAACCATCCATCAAGTGAGGAAATCCTTGAGAAAATCAGAGAACTTGACAAAACACTGAGAGAGTGGTTTGAAGAGCCTAAAGATGTCAAGGGAGCTAATGACAAACAGAGATAACAGGAGGTAACAATGCTATCCAGATATAACAGGGAGAGAGTCCTAAACTTCTGTTACTCTTACATTTTATGGATTAAACGACCAGTAACAGCCAGAGAGTTGTCATTGGCCTTTGAATCTACTTACAAATATCCACCAGTAACACCAGGTAGAATAGGTAATTTGCTGGCTAAAGATGAGAGATTTCAGAAAATCAAAGGGAATAACATCAATTTCTGGACAATCAAAGGTGTATAAATGCGTAAATCCTGTTATTCATGCGATTTCGGGTATATCCACACCCTAAAAAACATGGTATTCAAAGAGATAGCAGATTATCATGGTATCAAACTGGCAATATATGACATAGATGCAGTTTTAGAGGTAAATAAGCGATTTAGAGCTATATTTGAGTGGAAAAACACTTATTCTCATCCTGAAAATGCTGACTACATAATCCCCAGTTTTGAGTATGTAGGCCTAAAGAAGTTGGGAAAGAGATTGAGAGTAGAGCCTTACATCATTGTTAGGCACATGGATAACCCTGAAAACCCAGAGGGAGACACCTATGCGATTATCCCTATTAACCGGTTTGAGATTAAGGATGATAGGAGATACACGAAGATAAATAACGTACATATGACTCTTTTCAGCAATGAAGAGGCTGAAATAACTGATTTTAAGGGCTTAAGGAAGTTCATAAGCGATTTGATTGTAAAGGGGGCTGGTAAATGATAGCTGAATGCTGGAAAATACCTTTTAGCAATATACCATGTGAGGCTTACTGTCGGGTTAACTGTCATAAAATTGAGTACCATCGTAAAAACCTTGAGTTTAAGGCTAAAATGAGGAAATGGCTTTTAGAGGGGATTTAAATTAAAAGGAGGGATTTCTATCAACACTAAACGGTCTTCTATTCAGGAGTATGTAAAATCTCTTTACGTCCAGGAAAAGAAGGAATTTCTAAAGGATTTGGAGCTATATGAGGGAATGGCAGAGGAAGGGGATAAAGAGGCCATCCAGATAGTAGATAAGTACAAAATCTTGAATGAGATGTTTATACCAGAGGAAATCAAGGAGTTGGCCTTATACTCCTTTGTTTACTCTAAATACTGGGAAGATGCAGGGTATCCATTTGTGGTATCTACTGAAAAAAGAGGGAAGAGAGAGATAAAAAAAGTGGATTACGACAAATTAGAGGGCTGGCTAATCAAGAGATACTGTATAGTCAGTTTTAACAAGATTCTCTATATCTACAAGGATGGAATGTACAGAGAAAATAAGGGAGAGATAGAAGAGAGTATTAAGAAAATTCTTATGAGAGAGGGTTTAACCAAAGAAAAGACCATTAGAAACATTACTACTGAAATTCTCCAGCGTATTGAATGGTCTACTTTCTTTAGGGAATTTCCTTTTAATACTCTTAAAAGTTTCATTCCTTTAAAAAATGGAGTGTTATTCAGAGGAGAGAGGTATTTACTCCTCCCTAACAGTCCTATTTATGGTTATACATGGTGTTTGCCGGTAAACTATGATGAAAAAGCTGAATGCCCAAAGATTGATAAATTTCTTTCAGAATTGGTGAAAAAAGAGGATGTTAAGGTCTTGTATGAGATTCCGGCCTTATGTCTGATGGATGCAAAGTATGATAGGGCTTTTATGTTATTTGGTGGTGGTAATAACGGTAAATCCACCTATCTAAACCTACTAATCCGATTCTTGGGAGAGGATAACGTTAGTAATGTATCTCTGCAGGATTTAGCACATGATAAATTTAAGGCTTATCAATTAGTCGGTAAATTAGCGAATATATTTGCAGATATACCAAAAAAACCCTTGAAATACACTGGTGTTTTTAAAATGCTGGTATCTGGGGATAGGATAACGGTAGAGAGGAAATTTAAAGACCCCTTCGAATTCAGAAACAAGGCTACACTTATTTTTTCAGCTAACGAATTACCAGAAACTAATGACATGACAGACGCATTCTGGAGACGATGGAATCTAATCGAATTTCCGAATAAATTCAAAGAAATACCTGGTTTTTTAGATAATCTACTCACAGAAGAAGAGTTATCTGGCTTCTTAAACAGGGTATTGTTAGCGATGACACGAATAGAGGAATTAGGGCTTACAATCACCAATACTATGGAGAGGATTAAAGAGGAATGGTTATCTAAAGCTAACAGTGTCTATGCTTTCGTTAAAGAGAAAATAGAGCTTGATTCTACTGGTTATGTGACTAAAAAAGACTTATACTCAGCATATGTTGTATTCTGTGATGATAACTCTCTTACAACCAGGAGTAAGAAATCTTTCGGTGATGAAATTCAGAGACTTATTCCTGAAATACGGGATGGGACAAAGAGGATAATGGGTAAGATGCAAAGAGTATGGCTTGGAATCAGACTTAAAGAGGATAGTAACGGTAGTGAGATAGAGACTACTGATTTACCAGAAGAGGAATTGGATTTAAGCAAATTCTAACCAATACGGATAAATATCCATAAGATAACTATCAATTTTCCATGTCATATCTTGCTAAATGCCAAAATCCTGAATGTATTGGTTATGAATGGGTGAGCAAGGCAAAAAAGCCATCATGTCCAAAATGTAAGAAATACAATGTAATAAAAATCAGAGATTTAGAAGAAGATAAGCCAGAAGAAATACCACATCCAGAAGAGGTTACCCAGGAAACACCAGAAACACCAGAAGAACCTAATCAAGACAAAGAAGAGGAAACAGAAAAACCAGAAGTAGAAAAATCCAACTGGAAGACTGTTTTAGGTGTTGTCGGGGCTATTGTCGGAATTATTCTTTTTGGTAAGGCTTTAAAAAGGTGATAACATGCTGAAAATCCTCAACAAACTGGAAAATTTAGATGTTGATAAACTAATAACCGATTTTAAAGGGGATTCTGCAAAATTGAGGAAAGAAATCCAGGATATGAAACTACTTTTAGAGGGCATTAACACCAACTTAAGGCTTATTCTGGCTGAATTAAGGAGGAAATAAGAATGGAAGAGGTTAAGGAAGAGATAGAAGAGCCTAAAGAAGAGGTTACCCAAGAAGAGCCTATAATAGATGATAGCCTAAAAGGAAAGGACATAACAGAGGATTTAATCCTCAAAGAACTAACAGAAGAGGAAAAGGAAGAGAAAAAGGGAATTCCCACAGAAGTTTTAAACCAGTTTACAGACAGGATAGATAACATAATATGCCTAATCGTAAACAAGGTGGGTAAACTATCAGATAGCAATAAGCTAACACCTGAGGAAGTATCACAAACTAAATTCTCTAAAGCAGTAATTGAAACCATAGAGTATTATTACCCTGAAATTCCAGTAGACCATCCTGTTACAGGGCTGGTATTGAGTGGGGCTGTTTTGGGTGGTATCGTAATAGACAAGGTTAAGGCTGAAAGAGAGGGAAAGGATGATTACGATACCGAATAAACCCTTTGTATGGTTTATTGCCGGTAAACGAGGAAGTGGTAAAAGCTATTTTGCCGGTTATCTCATTGAAAGGTACGTAGACCAGAATCGTAATGGCAAATTTGTAGTCATGGACTGGCAGATTAAAAACCACATAGGCCTGATTAAGCTTAAAAATACGGTATTGCTCAAAATCAAAGAAAATGTAAGTTACGATTGGAAGAAGATTATCAAGTATCCTCGAATTGTCATAATTCCAGCTAAATATACACCCAGGGATACCTTGAAAAAAGCTTACAGTAAGTTGATAGAGGTATTGATGAGATATGATAAAAACAGGCTGATAGTGTTAGAAGAAGCTCATAATTTGGCGAATCTGCATTACATAGACCCTAATTTAGAGTATCTAACCAGAGAGGGGAGACATGACGGTCATTCCATGTTGTTGATAACTCAGAAAATCCAGGAGTTTAATAAGCTAATCTGGACAAACACAGATTGTAGTTTTATCTTTAAACACATGGCCGGTAACGATATTGATTATATCGAAAAAACAATAAAGGGATTCAGGAAGATTAACAGTGACTTACGCAAACATGACCTAATCCGGATATGCGATGATGATTTAGAGCCTAAAATCATCAGGAAAGAAGAAATAATCAGGGTGACTAAGCACTATGGCTAAAAATATCAGTGTCTCTAACCTCGTTTTTTATGAGCTTGAAACCATAAAGAAAGAGATGGAAAGGGACATAGGGGTAACTCTCTCCTATTCTCAGGTGTTGGAGAGTTTGATAACACTTTTCAGAGAGAGACATAACAACCTCTAACAACCTCGCACAACCTCATGTACAGTTTTTAAATATGGATGACATAATTCTCTCTTTTTCAAGGTGATTTAGGGATGGATGCATTGGTTAAGGATATTGTAATAGGTGGGGTTACTTTTGCAGGTTGTGAGTGGCTATCAGAGGAAGCAAAGAAGACCAATAAATACCTGGCTTTAGCTCCTGGTGTTGGGGCTTTTCTGGTTGGCAAATTCGGTATCAAAGGGAATACTGGTAAAATTGTGGCCATTGCTGGTGGAATTTCTGTAATTGAAAATCTAATAGAGGTGGTTTTGAAATGAAGAAGGATTTAACCACAGATAAAGATGGGACTTTCTCTGATGGGACTGCTGGGGTTGAGTCTGTTGTTTGGACTGTTGAAGCTCCTGTAACAAGGGCTTACGGTATTCCCAAAGGGGCTGTTGTAAGGGCTGTATTGAAAGATGCCACTCCTACTGATTTGCCAGATGGAAGCATACTCAGGATATATGCGACCTCTCCTGATGGCAACAACAAGAAAATCATCCTTGAAAAGAGGTATGGGGCTTTCAGAAATGCTAACCAGTACAACAAACTGGAGCAGATTACGGTTGATGACCCGTTTATCATCCCTCCAGCACATAAACTGATTGCTACCGTTAACTCATCCAGTGCCTTGAAGGCTTCTAACTCCAGCATTGAGGTTGTGGGTGTAGATGAAATAAACATGGCAGTGGCAAGTGAGGAAGTCAAGAAAGCAATAGAGACCTTTGCCAAACTTCTGGCCTAACTATCCCCACTTTTTTTAACCAGGTGGTACCATGAATTTAGAGGATTACATAGATAGCCTTAGGAATTACCAGGTATGGGATGGAGATTCAGGGGTAGATTCAGGGGTATCTACCGATTCTCTAACATGCAAGATTAAAGGGCTTTTTTCAACCATTCAAAACCATGTTGCCCAGTTTGAGAGTCTGTATCTGGCTATAAACACTCTCTTACTGGCCTTGATTTACTTTGAGTTAAGGAGGAAGTGATAAAATGGCCTTTTCATGTGGGAAAAAATCCTCAATATGGGATACAAATATCAAGGATGATGACAGTCAAAATCAGGATATCGATGTTAATGTTACCGTTGAAGAGGAAACCTATTCAGTTTTAGAGCCTTATGAAGGCACTCTTAACGCTAATGAGTCAAAAACAATCAAGTTTAAAGAAGATGATAAGTTTATAGCCAAGATTGTAGAGGTTATAAACGATTCAGAAACAGATGATTTGGTAATCTGGTTTAATGGGGCATCTAATAAGCGAATGACAGTTAAGAAGAACGAGACAAGAGTTTTCTCTCAAAAAGAGTTTGAAAGTATTACTTTGAAGAACAATTCTTCTAATGCGATACCTTACCGGATAACTGCCCAGGGGGATGGTATCTAATGGATAAGAAGGTTGCTATTGCTGGAATTGGAGCTTTAACCGTTATTGGTGGGTATCTTCTACTCTCCAGGAAGGAAGGGGTAGAACAACCAGAAGAAGAGACTAAACCCTGGGTGGAAGACATCAAATCCTGGAGGGAAAAATCATCTCAGTTTATCCACCCTGTTAAAAGTGATTTCCTGGGGGGGGTTAAGAAGGCCAGGGAGAAACTAAACCAGATGACAGAGGGGCTTTTTGAGGGTATTCTTTCAGGGACTCAGTTAGCCAACTTAACTAAATCTGAAGCTGAGGCTTTGGGGATAGATACCTCACAGGTTGAGGAAACTCCAGAGGGTGAATATGCAATAGCTAACGTTTCTTACAATGTTGGAGGCAAGACATACAGTGGTCAGCAAGTGATTTATCGGAAATCCGATACAGAATATCAGATTTTGAAAGAAGAGCCAGAAGTCCAGGCTGGAAGAGTAGCTCATGAACTGGCCATGTATCTGGCACAACCAGGTAAACAGTCAGGGAGTGGTATCTCCCTTGAAGAGGCAGGGAGGATTAACAGGGCTTTGTATGGTGAGAGCGGATATGTCCCTCCAGAGCCGGAAAAAACCCTATGGGAGATTAACGCTGAAAAATACGGGTGGATTTAGATGGCTGAAGTAAATCCCACAATCATAAAGGTTGGTGGCTCAGGTTGGGGCTATGCAGTGTTAGGGCTTACTATTGTAGCAGTTGGAGGTTTAATCTACTGGAAGCTTAAAGGCCTTAATCCCCTTAAAAAGGTGGAAGAGGTAGCAGATAGGGTTAAAGAAGAGATTAAAGATTATGCTTATGGGTTTACTCCTTCTGCAATGGAGGACTCGATAACTCAGGGTTATCCAGAAATAAAAAGCCAGGTAGAAGAGGACACTCAAAAACTCCAGGAATATGGCCAGGATACCAACATAACACCAGATGAACAGAAAGATGTCCAGGATATTGTAAACAGGTATGCCTATGAAAAGTGGTTGGAGTCGGTTTATCGAAGGGAGTTGGATAATAAAGCTGATACTATCATCAAAAAAAGCCTGGATGATGAATTAGTCAAGGAATATTCTAACGCTTGTGAGAGATATGGAGCTTGTATGTAGGTGGTTGTATGATAATAACCAGAAAATTAGGCTCTACAACTCCTAAAATAACCCACATGGTGAATAAGCCAATAAGTGAGATATTGAGCGTGTTTACAGACCCTACAATAGTGATAGACACAAATCTGATGAACGTTTTGTATGAAAATGCCAGTATGTCCAACGCTTCTAAAGTAACATACAACTGTGATGAGCTAACCATTCAGGGTAATAACTGGCTTTACTTCAACAAACCAGATGGATTTTCAAAGCTGTATGTAAGGGGTAAACTCAACAATGTGGATGCTCAGAGCTTTTACATCGATTTAGTTAAGTCTGATAGCGAAGCTGAAACACAATTCACACCAAGTAGAACATACATACTCCAGTTAAGGCCTTTAGAATCCTTGAGAGACTTTAGAATCTGGAAGTATGTGGATGGCAACTGGACAGAAGTTGTTTATGAGGCTGTGGATTTATCCAATAACACCTATTACGATGTGGAAGTGTTATACGATTCTTCAACCGACAGAATTAAGGTATGGAGGGATGGAGTCTTAAAATTCGATATTTCAGTGGATACGGTTAATTTCGATGCTTTTAGGAGTGTCAGGTTTAGGATTGATGGAAACAATCTTTACGGGAAAATCACGGCGCCGGTAGTGGTGATGTATGAGTGACCTGGTATCAGCTTGTTATGGCCACTATGCTCATTTTCCTTATGATTCAGATATGGAAAAGAATAGAATGGTGATAGGATGATTCTAAACGATTGGGCTATTATTTCAGCCATTGGGGGGCTTTATGCCTTAAATCTCCAGCTATGGAGGGAGGTATCTTTCATCAAAGGCAAATTGACCGTATTGTGTAAAAATAATAAGGAGGTGAGAAATTGATAACCGATTTAATCCTGATACCGGCCTATGCTGTGGTAGGATTGGCCACATTCCTGGGAGGGGCATACTCCATAATCTACTTTGTAGATGTTGCCAGGAAACAGCTTAACAGTTAATGGCTTTATCTCCTATTTTTTTCAATTGAGATGATGGTTTACCCATGTTGATTTTTAGAAGGCCATACACAAAAAAATAAAAAGATGAATAAAAATAGTTTAGGGCTGAATCTCTGAAATAAGGAGTTTTACCCTACTTCTCTGGTCTGATGTTAGAATGTTTACCTTATCCCAGTATTTCAACCAGTCTTTGGCTACCTCTTCTTTGGATGCTTTCCCTTTCAGATAATTCTCAATTCGTATTTTGTAAGTATTCACATCATGCCCCACCACTATGGCCTCAAGAAGGCCAGGTACACCCAATTTAGAGAGTCCATATTGAGTTGTAAAGTCTCTGAGGTTGTCTAACTCGAGTTGTATATTCTCCTGGTTTATAATCCCTTGACTTCCAGCAACAGAAGAGTACGGGAAGACTTTATTACCTCTTATCTGGAGTTTTTTCCTTAATTCTTTGTTATCCCATATTTCAATCAATTCAGATAAAAGCCATTTACTCTCTGAATTTATTGGTATTAACCTTTCAAATGGTGTTTTTGTATACTCTTGTGGTAGAATAAAGTACCCATGTTTCAATCCATATCTTATTTCATTATCAGTCAATCTGGTTAATTCGAATGGTCTTAGTCCAGTAGAGCATCCAAAGACTATTACTGTAATAGCTCGTAATTTTGCGAATCTATCCTTTATCCTGATTTTTCTCCATTCTCTGTCTAAAATCATGTCTATTCTCTTTCTGATGTAATCAAGAGTTATCGCTTCCTCTTCCTCAGTATAGAGTTTTGTAGTCTTTTTTCCTTTCCATTTAAGCATTTCAGCGTATTCTTTGAAAACTGGATTATCGAATTTCTCTGAAAGCCATTTAAGGAATGGTTTCAAATCTCTGAAAAGATTTTTACCGTATGTCTCATAAACGTATTTATCACGCCATTTAATGAATTCATCCCTTGACAAGTCTTTAATCTCTCTTCTAAACTTGTTTATAACTTTTTTAACGCCTTTCAGAGTGTGTGGGTTTTTATATCTCTCTAAATATTGTTGTATAATATCATCACTTAAAATTTTTTCCTTAGATAAAGATTCCTCGGAAGTTATAGACGATTTAAAGCTTTTTACAAGCTCTTGGGAGTGAGAGTCCCACATGATTGGCCGAGCTACACTACCGGAGCATAGGCTGGTATCGATTAACCATTTGAGTGATATTTAACGGTTTCGGATAACACATTTTATGATTTTACCCCTTTCTCACAATAATTTAAAGTAATGTTTCTTTCCAGATATCATTATTAACTCGCTTTTCTCTTGATTAATTTTAAATACCTCTTTTGTAGATGAGCAAAGCAGATCTGCTGTAAAACACCACATAAAATGGTGTCAGTATCCCTTCTATTACCCACCCTATTACGGGGGTTCTTCCAATGGCACCTATTATAACTCCGGTAACAAAAATTATAATCAGCCACGCCAAATATACCCCTGTACCAGCCCTTTTTATAACTTTAATTATTTCTCCAAAAGCAAAGGCTTTTCCGAAAGAATTATTCACAATCATATGAACGATTCCCATGGCCGCTATTATCGCCAGAAGAAATGCAATAACCATTCCTGCAACTACCAGAGGTATACCAGCTGCAAGGCTGAGACTTCCAATACCAGCACCAGTAATTATCAGAGCTACCGGAATTATCATATATATCAGAAGAGCCACCACTATTTTGAGACCATTGATGAAAAGTTCACCATAATTGCCCAGTTCTGGCAACTCCTTTTTTCCTATCTGGATCAGCCTGTACCCATAGCCGATTACAATGAAATTGACAATCGGTATAATGCCAAGAACGATTAGTAAGATTAACCTCCTCATATCTTCTGTCAATTTTTTTGCAAGGTCAAAAGAATCGTTCAAAACCTCCCCTAGTTTCATGATAACATCTTTCACAAAATAGTATTTTTATTTTTCTTAAATAAATTCCAAATATCAACTCTCTGGGTATGTGATGATATCTGGATAGGTATCACAAACTACATTCCAGCATGTATAACCCTAATAAACCTAAAAAAATTAAAATAAACTTGCCCTCTTTAATCAGGGCTTGTAATAAGATATATTGAAGTATCCCAAAATCATTAAGACCAAGATGGTTAGTCCCACAGCTGTTCTCACAGCTGAGATTATCCACCCATATTTAAGTATACGCTCTTTATTCCGATAGCTGAACACCCAGTTTAACAATCTTTCCATCATGCCTTTGCCTTTATCTTTTTGAGTCGTATGGTATTGTCTCTCTCAATTTCTTCAAGTGCAAATTCAATGTACTTTCTGGCTTCCTTTAATTCAGGTATGACTTTATACTCCAAAGCATTTACTCGCCTCTTTGTACTCTCAATTTCTTCGAGCAATCGGATCAGAGTGGTCTCTATTTCCGCTGCTTCCAGAATAGCATCAATCAACTCTTCGTATGCTGCAGTTGCCTCGTCAATTCTTGCTGTTGTACCGATAAGACCATACTCCCGTTCACTCAGTTTTTTTCTCACTTTTTTTCTCTTAACCACTGGAACAACGACACCCATTATGTTTTTACTTCTGAGCATGAACTCTGGTTCACTCTTAATTGCAAGTGCTGTGCTTTTTACCATAATACTGCCATCAACAGCCTTTGCAAGAGAGATTTTGCTTTCCGCCTCCCCATATTTCTCTTTTAATCGTTCTAGTACGCCCTTGGCTTGAGTGAGAATCTCCGAAAATTCCATGATTAGACCATCTCGTTTCATCTTAAGGAGCTCATAACCTTTTTCTGATAATTTGATTCTCCTTTTCAGCTTTATCAGTTCAGAACGAGTAGGCTTTACATCGATGGCCATTTAGCTTCCCTCAGCCTTCCGATATTTTGGATGATATTTCTCAATGAATTTTCGTTCGATTTTAATGAGCTGGTCTTCAGGCAACTGTGCGAGTAATTCCCATCCAAGATCTAGAGTGGCATCAATATCTCTGTCTTCTTCCCTGCCCTGTCTCACAAACTTATCTTCAAAGCTATCGGCAAATCTCAGAAATCTCCTGTCCCTCTCTGAGAGCGACTCCTCACCCACAATGGCAACAAGACCTCTTAGATCCACACCCTCAGCATAAGCGGCATAGAGCTGATCAGAGACTTGGGCGTGATCTTCCCTTGTCATCCCTGGCCCAATACCTTCCTTCATAAGCCTGGACAGAGATGGCAACACATCAATGGGCGGATAGATACCTCGGGCATGCAGTTCACGCTTCAGCACAATCTGGCCCTCAGTTATATACCCGGTCAGATCAGGAATTGGATGAGTTATATCATCTCCGGGCATTGTAAGAATCGGAATCTGAGTGATGGTCCCTTTTCTACCCTTAATTCGCCCCGCTCTTTCATAGATTGTTGCCAGATCAGTATACATGTATCCCGGATAACCCCTCCTTCCAGGGACTTCTTCTCTGGCTGCCGATATCTCTCTCAGGCTCTCACAGTAATTTGTCATATCAGTCAAAATCACAAGGACATGCATATCATATTCATAAGCCAGGAACTCTGCTGCTGTTAATGCCATCCTCGGAGTTAATAATCGTTCAATGGCAGGATCATCAGCCAGATTTAAAAACACTACTGCTCTCTCTAGAGCTCCAGTTCTCTCAAAATCTCTCATGAAATACTGAGCCTCTTCATTGGTTATACCCATAGCTGCAAATACCACAGCAAAAGATTCCTCTTGACCTCTTACCTTAGCCTGTCTGGCAATCTGAAGAGCCACATCATTATGAGGCAAACCAGAACCGGAGAAAAGTGGCAATTTCTGACCCCTCACAAGAGTATTCATCCCATCTATGGTGGATATACCCGTCTGGATGAACTCTCTGGGATAGGTTCTGGCAGAAGGATTTATAGCTGCCCCTATAATCTCTCTCCTCTCTTCTGGAACCACTTTTGGTCCACCATCCAGTGGTTCTCCTGATCCTGAAAGCACTCTTCCAAGAATGTCGTAAGATACGGGTAATCGAACAATATCCCCAGTAAACCTGACTGCTGAGGCTCGGTTTATACCCCTCGTCCCCTCAAAGACCTGAACGACTACCACATCATGGGATGTGTCCAGCACCTGACCTCTCTTGGTTTCTCCATCTGGCATGGTTATATAAACCAGCTCACCATATCCCACTGGTTCAGTTTTCTCAACAAAAATCAGGGGTCCGGAGATTTCAGTGATGGTTTTATATTCTTTCAATGCAATCACGCTCCTACAAGCTGAGATTTCAACTCTTCAAGAATGGTTTCCAGCCTAGCTTTGTAGTCTTTCTCAAATTTCACTCTGATGAGTTCCTCCAGCCCTTTGACAGAAATGATTTCGTCTACAATTTTTCCAGCTTCAAGAGCACTGAAGGCGTATTCTGAAAAGGTTTTAATGGCTTTAAGCATATCATACTGTTTCTTCATATCACAGAACGTGTCTACTTCATGGTAGGCGTATTGCTGAAGATACATTTCCCGTATAAGTCTTGCAACTTCCAGCAATAGCCTCTGGTTTTCAGGAAGGGCATCGCTTCCAACAAGCTGGACTATTTCCTGGAGATCCGCTTCTTCCTGAAGGATTCCCATAGCCCATTCTCTCAAATCAGACCATTCTGGAGATACTTCTTTATCATACCATTCCTTCAATCCCCCAACGTAAAGGCTGTAACTCTGAAGCCAGTTTATGGCTGGGAAATGTCGTCTTGCTGCCAGTTTAGCATCAAGAGCCCAGAACACCTTAACAATTCTCAATGTATTCTGCGTAACCGGCTCCGAGAAATCTCCTCCTGGTGGTGAAACGGCTCCTATCACAGAGACTGATCCTACTTTGCCATTGAGAGTTACCACTCTTCCAGCTCTTTCATAAAATTCAGCAAGTCTTGAGGCAAGATAAGCAGGGTAACCTTCTTCACCGGGCATCTCTTCTAGTCTGGAGGAGATTTCTCTCATAGCTTCTGCCCACCGAGAGGTAGAATCGGCCATCAGACCAACATCATAGCCCATATCTCGATAATATTCTGCAATTGTTATCCCAGTATACACAGAGGCTTCTCTTGCCGCCACAGGCATGTTGGATGTATTTGCAATCAAAACGGTCCTCTCCATGAGGGGTTTCCCTGTTTTTGGGTCCTCTAGTTCCGGGAATTCTTCCAACACTTCAGTCATCTCATTGCCCCTTTCCCCACAGCCAATATACACAACAATTTCAGTGTCAGACCACTTGGCAAGCTGATGCTGGGTTACTGTTTTCCCAGACCCAAAAGGACCTGGGATTGCAGCAGTTCCTCCCTTTGCAACAGGGAAGAGAGTATCAAGAATTCTCTGCCCGGTTATAAGAGGGACATTGGGAGGTAACTTCTCCTTAATAGGTCTTGGCTCCCTTACAGGCCACTTGTGATACAGTTTAAGTTCAGTTCCATCATCCAGGATGGCAACAGTATCTTCAACAGTAAAAGAGCCCTCATTTATTTCAGTAACAATCCCACTTACACGGGGAGGTACAAGAATCCTGTGTTCGACGACATCACTTTCTTGGACAATACCGAGGATATCTCCCCCATTAACTCTATCCCCTTTGGCAACAGCCGGGCTAAAGTCCCATTTCGCCTTTCTATCAAGACCAGGAGCATAAATACCCCTAGCGATGAAGTCTCCAGTGAGGTCTTGAAGAGCAGGAAGAGGTCTCTGCACGCCATCATATATGCTGGAGATCAGCCCTGGGCCTAACTCAACTGAGAGAGGCATTCCAGTGTTTTCTACCTTTTCTCCTGGCTTTATTCCTGATGTATCCTCATAAACCTGAATGATTGTTTTTTCCCCGCTTATACCTATAACCTCGCCCATTAACCCTTCTTCACCAACTCGTACCACATCATACATGCTCGCTGAAAGTCCCTCTGCCGTCACTACTGGTCCAGATACTCGATAAACTTTACCTACTTCCATAAATCAACACCTATTGCTCTTCTAATCTTTTCTTTAAGTTCTTCAATACCCATTTCTCCTCCAACCTTGACAAATGTAGGCTCAACCCTCTCTTCGATTTCCCTTTTTATACCAGCAGGAAGCTTGATAAAAAGATCATGAGGTATGACAACTATTCCAACATCCGTATTTCCCAGAACATTTCTGACTGCGGCTTCTACAGCCCTTTCGTCCTCAACATCTAGTATGTCCCTTATACCAGCAAGTCTGAATCCAAGGGTAAATTCCGGATCTCCAATTACCGCAATCTTATATCCTCTTTCATCACTCATACTATCACCAGCTGTTCTTCCAGAATCTCTCTGGGGATTCCTTCGAGTCTACCCCTGGCAATGATCCTGAGATTATCCACTTCTGCTTTTTTTAGAATTATGTAGGATAGTACTGGGAGGATGGATAATGGATAGTAATTGGATTTCTTGATGACTGTCTCACCCCAGTACTTATCGAAAAAGACCTCGATTCTGGAAACTGATCTCTCTTCAGTGATTTTATCAGCAATGGCATCCCAGAACCAGTAACTTTCAAGAGACTTTACCAATTCATCCCATCCAGTACCAGCCAGTTTTCGTGCTTCTTCTTCAGTTATCTGGTATCCTCCTGGGATTATGCTTTTTAGAATCTCTTCCGGAGTGGCATCTTCAATGGTCAATCTCAAGATGGTTTTAATGTTCTTCAAGTCAATCTCCATTTTAATAAACTCTATCAGATACCGTATATCCTGGCTCTCAGGCCGTATTTCCAAGAGTCTAGAATAGTAAAGTTTATCCAGATCGTCTTCAATTTCGCTAAGAGTTTTGGTCCCAATTTCTTTGAGAATGCCGTAATACGGCATACCCTCCAGAGATTTGATGATCTCGTCCAGAGAGTCTTTTGACAACAGAGCGACAAGATCCTCATACTTCAGCTCTCCAGCTCCAACGAAAGATTCCTGAATCTCCTGATTGCTGAATCCAAACATCTTACCCCTGATGATGGATTTAATGTTTTGAACGTCCCATCTTCTGAGGTACTCCACTATCAAGGCTTTGGGGATCCCTGATGCTATATTAACTAGCTTATTATAGGTCCTGCATAAATTCTGATTGAGTGCGTATTCCATAAGCCTGATGCCAGTATACTTATGGGTGAGCTCATCTATCTCTTTTTTATACTGAGTTTCTTCGAGGTATCTGACTATCTCCTGAAATTCCATGTTAAGGAGCTTTCTATAGTCATCTTTTGGTATAAGAGATCTGCGCATAACCCTGACTCGGGCATTAATGTATGCGTAATCCTTGACTTTTGTTTTCTTCAGTCGTCTAAGCAAAGAGACCATACCATCACATTCCAAACAGAATATCCGATAGATCCTTCATTTTACTTTCAAACACCTGCTGCAAAATCTCATCAAAAGTGAAGTTGAGCCTGACGTTACCATCTTCACTTTCGATTATAATACCTCCTAAGCAGTCAATGGTTCCTTCCACTTTAACCTTTGCCAGCTTCTTGACAATTTTCTGGTCATCTTCATTGCAATATATCTTGTTACCTTTACCCTGATGTTTTTCTATCAGAGCTTTTAGCAGTTCCTCTCGTTCTTTTTTGGGTAGATTTTTCACTTTTTCCATGAGTCTCTGAAACACCTCATCCATCACTTCTCTCTTTTTGTTCAGCAACTTTCGCTTAACTTCTAAGTTAGCACTTGAGATTTCCTGCCTTTTTATCCGTTCTGCCTCTCTCATCACAGATTCTCTGGCTTTTTCAATAATCTCATCTGCTTCTTTTCTGGCTTTATCCACGATCTCACTGGCTTCTTTCTCTGCTTCGGAGATTATTTTCTCTACCTCTTCTCGACCACTTCTGGTGATTTCCTCCAGTACACTCTCCAGAGCCATTGCATCCCCTTCTCTTCTATTCGATTAAATAAATATGGGCTGGCTGGTCTCAGGCACCCATGAACATGAACATCAGCAGGAAAGCAATGACCAGACCGAAGATCACGATGGTTTCTGGAATCACGGTCATCAACAGACCTTTTCCGAAGAATTCTGGGTCTTCTGCCATAGCACCTACTGCTGCTGCTCCTATTGCCTGCTCACCCAGACCACTGCCTATGCCAGCCAGCCCAACAGCTAGACCAGCTCCCAAAGCTATCAATCCTGTTTCCAACGCCATTTTTCTCACTCCTCCGTATATTTTCTTTTTCTACCAAAAGGCTGGTATTTTATACCTCCACCTTCGTAAAATTTGGTGAAGAACTCCACATAGTGCAATCGAAGAGATTGCAGTCCGGGATCGATGACCCCGAGCAGTAGATTGATGAAATGCCCGAGGCCTAAAATGATGATCCCGATGACAATTAAAAAACCACCTTTTTTGATAAATAGATCCACTCCAATTTTATTAAATGCCACTGCAATTCCTACCGATGAGAGACCGACCGCCAGCAATCGAGCGTATGACATAATGTTGCTCAATAACGTTGGGATTTCCATGATATACACCACCCCTTCTCCTTTGATTATCATTATTACCCCGGCAAGGAATAGAACCAGTCCAATCCCAAGGAAGGGCTGGAGAAGGGCTGGTGAGAGTACATTCCATACCCCCATGCTCTGCATCCCTGAAAGTATTGCCAGAATACCCCCTGTTAAGAGGGTTATCCAGCCACCCTTTTCAAACATTGCATCTTTGAACCCATGCTGTTTGTAAACCTGAATGAAACCCATTATGTAACCCAGATAAACCTTTAAAAGCCCCAGAACTATAGATATTATCAAGAGAGTTACCGCAACCTCTGGCTCAAGTCTCGGTGCTATTGGCTCAATGGAGGGGAAGAGTATACCATGTTCACCAAATAACTCAAATCCTATAACTTCTCCATAGATTACACCGAAAATTACTGTCGAAGCTCCACAGTACAGCATGACATTGAGGAGGCTTTGCCAACCTTCAGTTTTGAATTTCTTTTTCAGATATGACGATAATATGAGGATTGCAACTCCATAGCCGATATCACCAAGCATAAATCCAAAAAACAGAGGGAAAAATATCCAGATGACGGGAGTAGGGTCGAATTCTGTATATTTTGGAGTTGCAAAAGTATGAGTAATCATTTCAAAGGGTTTTATAGGTGATGGATTCTTTAAAGCAGTTGGTGGTTTCCACTTTTCATCTTTAATTTTTTCTATCACTACTTTACCGTCTGTCTTTTCTTCAATAACCCTCTTTACCTCTTCAAATTTGTCTGAAGGGACATATCCCGAGATTACAAAGGCATACTTTGAAGTGGCCGCTTTCAAGGGCAATTCATCTTTTTCCAGTTCAATAGAGAAGTGTTCCTCCATGGCAAGAATTAGATCTAGGTTTTCATTTTCAACAGTTTCAAGTTTTTCTTTGAGGTTTATCCTGCGATTCCGGATACTCTCAATCTCTCTTTCAATTTCTCTAACCCTATCCTCATATGAGGTCTCAATTGCAGGGGGGGTTATCTCAGTGAATCCAACTTCTTGAAGGGCATTCCCAATATCTCGTTCAATTCCTTTTTTCACAAACAGAGCCATCACGTATTTACCCTCGAAGGGTTCGATGACAAGCATGAAGTCCTTGGTTATCTCTTCGATTATCTTTTCAGGATTACTCCTAACAAATCCTACAAAAACTTCAAGGGATTTATACCCACTAAGCAGAAAAGGTGGAATATTGAGTAGCATTAATGGTTCAATTAACCTTTTCTCTTCTTCTAAGGATTTTATCTCTTCATCACATTTTCTGATCTCGTCCACATACCCCGTAATCAAACTCTCCAGCTCTGTAACCTTTTCTTCTGCAATTTTTTCTATCTCATCTACCTTAAATTTCCTTATATCCTCTTTTGTCCCATTCATGTAGGAAAGGGTAGCTCTAAGAGAGACCAGATATCGTGCAAATTTAGAGGCGTCCTTTAACGGTTCCCCAATATCAAAATACTCGTCGTCACCCGTATAATCCTCAATATGCAGTGTATGAACGGAATACAGCACTTCAGATACCTGCTCAAAATGGTTTTTTGGGCCAACAACTGAAACTTTAACCATCTCAACTGGTTTAAGCATTTATCTCCCTCATGAACTCCTTATAAAGGAATTCAACCGCTTCATCTATTTTCTTCTCCCCCTCTTCTGCAACTTTTGCAATTTCTTTTTCTCCCATATTCAATATTTGCTCTTTCTCTTTTTCAATTTCTTTCATAGATTTTGAGAGTATCTCAGATTTAATTTCTTCAGCTCTTGCTGAAGCTTCATCAAGAATTTCTTTTGCTTTGGTTCTCGCCTCTGCAATCTTTCTATTCTTTTCCTCAATAGCATTCTTGATTTCCTGTTCAACTCTCTCTTCAGCTTCCTTGATTTTCCCTAAAATTTCAGTTTTCTCCATAAACCCCACCAGTAATGTCCGCTTAATGGCTCGATTAGTCGATGTTTATAATCCATTTATAAATTTTGCTATTTGTGTTGAAGGATTTTCAATTTTAGCTAATTTTCCATGATAAATTTAATCAATAACGGATTTGAAGAGTTCAACCTCAACCATATCTCCCTTTTTGTATCCTTCCAGTCTTTCTGGTATAACCACAAACCCATTGGCCTTAACCATGGAACTCAGTATGCTTGCTCCTGATGTCATGAGTGGGCGAACTTCCATAGTTGCAAAATCCATAAACACCCTTGCATAGGTTCTATAACCTATTTTAGAGGGTATTTTCTCAGTAAGCACACCTCTCACCCGTGTCCAATCTTCAGTCACACCAAGCATTTTCATAATGGCAGGTCTCAAAAATGCATAGGCAGAGACCGCACATGCTGCAGGAAAACCCGGAAGGCAAAGAACAGGAGTACTGTTCACATATCCCGCAATGGTTGGTTTCCCAGGTCTGATAGCAACTCCCCGGAATATCACTTCCCCAACTTCATCCAGTACTTCAGCAATGCGATCCCGTTTTCCTGCTGAAGTGCCCCCCGTAAAAACCAACAGGTCGAATTTTTCCGCATTTTCTTTAAAAACTTCTTCCAGTTTTCCAGGCATATCTCGGACGATTTCATGTAGTACCGGCATAGCCCCCCATTCTCTCAGATAGGCAGTTATCATTACTCCATTAGACTCATACACCATTCCTGGCTTCAGTTCTCCATTCTGGATTAACTCATTACCCGTGGGTACCACGAGCACATAAGGTTTTCTAGCGACAGAGAGCTTTTTTATCCCAAGAGACTTAAGCATGGCAATCTCGCTGGCCCTAAGCTTTTTTCCCCTATCTATAACTACATCCCCTTTTGAGACGTCTTCTCCTCTCTTTCCTACATTTTCCCACGCACGCATGGGTTTGTATATCTCCACCATATTTCCAACCTGGTCGGTGTCCTCAACTTTTATAACGGCATCAGCCCCTTCGGGCAATGGCTCTCCGGTATTCACATATACACAGGTTTCATAGGAAACCCGGTTTGATAGCTCCAGAATTACTGGATTATTGGTAGATGCTCCCACGGTCGAGGTAGATATGACGGCATATCCATCCATAGCAGCTCTGTTGTAGTGGGGTACGTCAATAGGAGAGATAACATTTTCTGCAACTATCCTGCCATGAGCCTTGATGACATCAACTCTTTCCACGCCAGAGAATTTAATAAGATCTAGAAATCTGGAAAGTGCCTCTGAAAAAGGTGTAACTTCTTTCATTATATCTCCCCCAGATACCGGAGGGAAGATGGCCACTTCGTCTCCTGGAGATAACTTCCTGTTTTCTCCTGATTTGATGGTAACTCCATTCACCATTATGTTAACATAATCTTTTAGTTCTCCATTTTCATCCAGCAGCATGTCTCTGAGGGAAGGGAATCTGGTTATAAGATTATCGATGATGGAAAAAACATCCTCGCCATTTACTTCTACTTCTTTCATCCCTGCTGCCTCTCTAAAGCTGGCAAACAGTCTTACTCTGACCATAACGGGCTCACCACATCTCTTTCAATCCAAATCTCAATCCTTATATAATCTTTGGTGGAGTATTACATATATGCCCAGATTCAAACATTTACTTACAGTAGAAGAAGCAAAAGATGTCTTTAATGACCTTGCTTCCAAACTCAAGCCTGCAATTGTTGAAATCCCTGTCCTTCAAGCTTTGAATCGGTATGCAGCTATGGATGTGATGGCTCCAATGGATGTTCCTCCTTTTAATCGAGCCTCTATGGATGGGTTTGCTGTAGTGGCTGAAGATACTCATGGTGCGAGAGAGGATACGCCTGTTGAACTTCCAGTTACTGGAAGTATAACACCTGGAAATCCACCCGGAAGAATTACAAAGGGTGAAGCTGTGGAGATAGCTACTGGCTCTGTCATGCCTGAAGGGGCCGATGCAGTAGTGATGGTGGAGTATTGTGAGGTAATAGCCGGTACTGTTCACATAAAAAGAGCTGGGCGAAAAGGAGAAAATATTATGCAGGCGGGATCCGATATTCCTTCAGGCTCACTAGTTATAGAGAAGGGGACCAAGCTTGATAGTCGTAAAATTGGCCTTCTTTCTTCGATAGGTATGGAATCCGTCAAGGTGTTTGATCTGAATGTGGGGATACTTTCTACTGGAGATGAAATAATAGAGCCCTCTTCTCCTCTCGAGCCGGGAAAAATTTACGATGTGAATTCATTTACCATCTATACATCTCTCCTTGAGGAAGGTGTTTCGCCCAAGTTACTAGGAATTGTAGGGGACGAGTATCACGCATTAAAATCTCAAATTCTCAGAGGTATTGATACTTGTGACATTCTCATCACTTCAGGTGCTACATCTGCTGGAAAAGGAGACAATCTATATAAAATCGTAGAGGAAGAGGGTGAATTGCTGTTTCATGGAGTCCAAATAAAACCTGGAAAACCCATACTGGCAGGGATAATCAAAAAGAAGCCCATTATTGGACTTCCTGGATATCCCACTTCTGCTCTCATAACCTTCTACGAATTTGTCATTCCCATGCTCCTGAAGGCTATGAACGCTAGGTACCGTAGACTTGAGTTAAAAGGTAAGCTTGTGAGAAGGGTTGTTTCTGAAGGAAGGAGACAACTATACCCCGTTTTCCTAGTTAGAGATCTTATTTTTCCAGTAGATAAGGGGAGCGGGGCCATAACTTCTTTAACGGAAGCAAACGGGTATATAGAGATAAACGAGGGTGAGGAGGTGATTAATCGTGGAGAAGAGCGCACAGTGAAGATGCTCAGTACTGAGGTTGCTGATCTATTGTACATCGGGGAAGATCCTATATATCTACTGGATATGGATATGGCTGTTAAAAAAGTCGTCAAAACTTCAGATCAGGGCATTATGGCCATCCTGAGAGATACGGCGGATTTTTCTATTGCGGATTTAAACATCGCACAACGTAGAGCTAAGGAACATCTAGCTGGAGAACTCGTTATCCCATGGGGAGTCGTTAATCTCGATGCTGACAGGAGAATAAGCTGGAACAAGAAAACAGCCCTTGGCATGGAAGTGCAGGATGAGGTGGGGGAATTTGAGGTGACAGATCACTATCGGATGGCTCACTATCTCAGTCATATTAGGGCAAAATCTCCAGCTCTCCTACCTTTTGCAAGAAAATTCGGTTTGAAGTGCACACCTCTCGGAGAAGTGAGATATGGAATCCTGATAAACAATAACAGACTAGATGACCGGGCCATAAGAGAATTAATAAGATATCTAAAAAGTTATGAAGAAAGAGATGACATACATATCATTATACACTGATCCTTGGGAAAAGGTACACTTCTTAAAATTGGCGAAATTGTCAACTTACATTGACAAATTGTAAAGCATAACTTTACAAAATTGTTTAAATACACTAAATTTATTTACCACTTCATCAATCATCTCAATACATGGTGGTGAAATGAGCGAAGAATGGCTTGAGAGACCCTACATGGTGGACGAGGATAGATACAAGCGGTTCAGCTCTGCAGATATAGCATTCAATCTGGTGTCTAGGGAGATGGGGAGGCCATGGGTTCAGGAATACCTAAAGAACATGATCAAAAACATGGAAAAGGGCAGGATATCTTCTTTATCCGGAGAGGGGTATGAAGAGGTTAGAGCTTATGTCGCCCTGTATGCTGGAGCAAGAACCTTCAACGCTGTTGTAGGCCCCTATGGAGAGGGGAGAGAGAACCTTGGATTGCTGAGCTGGAATCCTGTTCATGTACCTGAGTTTCTGTACAGAAGAAGAGAGGAGTATTTTTCTCCAGAAAAACTGTCAGGGATTGTTAAGAGAGCTGCAGAGTTCTATGGAGCCGATAAAGCAGGGATAGCCAAACTGGATAGAAAATGGGTGTACAGCGAGACGGAGAGAGAGATGAACGGAGGGGAACCTAAAAGGAAGAGGATAGTGTTTGAGGATGTGGAGGAGCCCTATGAAGATGATGAGAAGCTTGTCATTCCTGAAAAGGTGAATAGGGCTGTGGTTCTGCTCTTTAAACACGAATATAGATTTATTAAATGCTCCCCTGATCTTCCGGCCACAGCTGCAACCAACTTCGGATATGCCAAGATGGGGTTCACGGCCGTCTCTCTGGCTGAATTCATCCGGGCCATGGGATACGTGGCCATTCCATGCATGAACGATACGGCCTTGAGTGTTCCCCTTGCAATAGATGCTGGCCTAGGGGAGTTTGGAAGGCATGGATTGCTGATAACTCCTGAATTCGGGAGTAATATCAGAATTGCTAAAGTGCTCACTGATATGCCTTTAAAACCCGATAGACCTGTGGAGCTGGGAATAAAGAGGTTCTGCCAAGTGTGCAAGGTGTGTGCTGAAAAATGTCCCTCTAGCTCGATTCCCTTCGATGGGCCTTCCTGGGAGGGTAAATCGAGATGTAACAACCCTGGAGTGTACAAGTGGTACTCAGATCTGGAGAAGTGTTTGAGGTTCTGGATTGCCAATGGAGCCAGCTGCACCAACTGCGTGGCTTACTGTCCTTTTACCAAGCCTGAAGGGTTTTTGCACGATTTAGCGAGATGGTGTATAAAACATATCCCCGCCTTGAATCGTCTGTGGGTTTGGATGGACAAACTGCTGGGATACGAGAAAAAGGAGAGGGCCGAGAGGGTTTGGAACAGATAGAGAAGGGAGTGTTGGTTCGAGGGTTTGCTAACTAGTGAGATGAAAGAAATGTAATGCACCTATATACAAACTTGTTTTTTATTTATCTATAATTCAAAACCTCTCTAAACCATTATCCTTAAAAGCAAAAATATCATGACAGAATCGAGAGTGAATGACGATAAAACCATATAGTTTCGTGGGGAAATTTTTAGTTATTTGGTATGAGATATATCAGACGGGTCATCTCACCCTTAACTCATTGTATTTAGCTGGAGCAATATCTTTCCCACCTCTCCTTCCCGAAAAATGGACAGAACAAGCAGTAACCTTTTTCAACGGTATGGCATCTGCTGATCTTATCAACGTAATCTTGTCATTGGTTTTCGTATATGGTTATTTTAGACGGGCAAGATGGAGTATGTAAGTAGGTACGGTAACTCTGACAATCCCAATATATGCTGCGATCATCTTCACCTATGGAACCATAGCCAGTGGTGCCTGGAGTGAGAGTCTTTTTCAATATCTCTGTTTTTACCTTTTGTTTGTTCCTGTAATAATATTGTTTGGTCTTGTCGGTGTATGGGCTGAAAATGGTAAGTTTTTAAGAGAACTTGAATGAGTCCCTGTTTTATTTTATATTAACATTTAATTTTTGAAGTAGTGTGTAAAATGGTGCCGGTACCAGCCCCTCTATATAGCAAACTACTAATATAATTTCTTTATTTTTTCCAGAAAGTTGTTGTGTTATCCTTGTATTTACTCAAAGAAATTCGTATGTGAACGTATAAACCATTTTCAAGCTTTAACGGACTTCCCTGAGCTTTTCAACTACTTGTACATGTCTCTTCTCCTCTTGGATCAACTCCTCAATAGCAGATAATAGCTGATCAGCTTTATCTTTCTCCATAAACTTCTCAAGATCTGCCCTCTTCAGATCCCCAAGGAGATATCGATAAAAATCCAAAGCCATACCCTCGACCCTTCTAAGAGCGTCCAGTTTCTGGTCGATGAACATCTCTTCAAATTTGTAATCCTTTATCTGAGTCACTGGAGGTACTTCACCTTTTAACGCTCTGATCCAGCCAGCGAGGAGGGATTTATGATATTCCGAGTCTCTGATAACCTCATAGAGGATCTTTCTTCTTTCAATGTCCTCTTCTGCGATAAATAGCTTAAAAACAATCTGGCTGTCGTTCTCTTCGATTTCGTAACCTCTTTTAATCAGACCGATTAATACCTCTTCATTGATTTTTGCCGCAAAATCACCCCCCTTTGACCGAAACGGTATGTCGGTTTTAGAATTTAATTTTTTCCATGAAATGGATAATATATTGTTCAAATATTTTTCTCTTATTTACTATTGATTTGACTTTATTTACTATTGTTTATTCTCATTTTCGCTATTTATCAATCTTAATCTTCCTGAACCTGCATCTCCTTCTATGATGGGGTTATTCTTCTCGGACTTTTGCTATATAACCTTCCACATTCGCTTTCAATAACTCTGCCAGAGAACGAACATCTAAAGACTTTTTCTCTAAAATCTCGTAACTACATTCAACTTTTCATAGAGATATCCTCAAGGTTCATTTCTATTTATAAAATAAATATTAGTAGGAAAATTATAGATCGAAGGAGGTGAGAAGAATAGAAAAGAAATCCAAAGAATCTTTTTACTTCTTCTTTAAGCCTTGGGCGGGATTTGAACCCGCGACCTCAACCTTACCAAGGTTGCGCTCTGCCGGCTGAGCTACCAAGGCATGGATGAAAAATGCAAACACCGGGTTATTAAATTTAACGGTTATATCCAGAAGAGATGTAAGCTTAATAACTACTCAACGCTCCCACTTCTCAGCCCATCTTCTAACTTCCTCCACTACCCTTGCCATTTCTTTGCCTTTTTCTGTAAGTCGATATTTCACTTTAATAGGAGAAGAGACTTCAACTTCTCGCACAACCAGACCATGTCTCTCAAGGGCTCCAAGACATGAAGATAAAACTTTTGGGGATATTTCTGGTATGGACTTCTCTATTTCAGAGAACCTTTTTTCACCACTCAATAGCTGGGCTATCACAACCAGACTCCACTTCTTGCTCAGTATTTCAGTAGCGGCTGTTAACGGACAGAATTTCTCCTTTCTCATCGGTAACCTCCTTTCCAATCACTCAAAAACCTATATATAACTTTCCTATGGTTAGCAGGTATCAAACAGAAAGGAGTTGATACGATGGCAGTATGGAAGTATTCAGGAAAAGAAGTAAATGAAGAGGATATTGAGCGTGTAGAGAAGGCCCTGAGTCAGGTTTGTTTTGGTTGTGGAGATCTTCATTCAAATGAGTGCCCTTTTTCAATCGCAAGAGAGGAGGTTGCGAATCTAAAAGGATAAAAAGTCTTTTCTTTCCACATCTCTTTTTTCTTTTTAATTTTCTAACCATGTATGGAAAGATGCCTAAAATAAGGGCCTTTTCTCACATATAAAATATAAGATTGGAGGGCTTACTTCCTTGAAAAATTTGTAAATGAAAGCCAAAGAGAAATGTAACTTCAAACTAATACACTCATAGATATTGAAAGTATACAGTTAACATGTAAGGTGTGCAGCCAGAACAACCCTTTTTCCTTTATCTACAAGATCGTTAAAAGTTTTAACAGCCTGTCCTGTGGGCTGTTGTATAACTTCAATTTTCCTCTGGTTTAGTTCATCCATAACTGGCCTGCTAACTTTCATAATTCCACTATACCCGGTTCCAAATACAACAACCTCAGGTTTTGCATTGAGTATCTCTTCAATGTCTTCGAGATGGACATTATGCCCTTCTTTCCTATACCATCTTGAAACAATAAGCTTATCCTGAGAAAGAATTACATCCTTTGCATATTCCTTATTATTGATTCTAATTCTACCGAAAGAGTAATCGTTTACACGCATAATATTTTGTAGGTTCGGTTAGGTAAAAAAGGTAATGGTTAATGAGTAATCCACCATTTATAGATGTTATTCCATATACAATGTATATTTTATTACCCCATTACATTGGGCTTTGATCCATTATTCACCTGTAGATGCAATAATCATAAAGGAGAAGTATGATTTTTACCTGATTGCCCATGAGCATCTTTATGTATTCAGAAAGCCGGAAAAGGATGAAAAAATAAGGAAATTTAAATATTCCATGATCTATTGGTGATATTTTACGGTGGATGGTTGGATAAAAGAGAGGTGTTGCATACGTCTTTCATGGATATGAGAGGCGTCAATAAATGAATCTTGGAAATTTAAAAAATTATTTGGGAGGCCAGTTCTCTTCCAACCATCCCGGAATCCGACCCGAATCCACAGGACCGACAAGCACTTTCATGCCAGTTTCCATTTCAAGCTCCCCCTGCAATCTGGCTGCAAGCCCTGGAAGAATTATCGAATTGTGGTTGATCTTCTCCGTGACCTTCTCTTTCTCAATGGTCTCTTTGATCACACTGGCCGTCAGTTTCCCTCCTGCAACAGATACCTCAACTCCAAGGCCTTCTGTATCAATGACTAGGAGGTAGCAGTCCACACCAGCACTTACCAAGTCTGACTCTACCGTATAATAAGTTAAGGCAAAATTAGTAGTAATGAACACAGGCGAGTTCTCGTCCGGGCTGTTAATGGTTCTCAGGCCACCTTCCACCGCCACAGGCTTTCTGGGATCTGTATAGATGTTGGTCTTCAGAATAACAAGAGGCATCACTTCATAAGGCTCGAGGCTGTGGAGAATCATTATATCTGCATACTTGACGATAAACACGCTGGCTACTACGGTCTCCCAATAGGTAGTGCTGAGTTTATCAGATTCAATAAGCCACGCAGTCATTGGAACAACCATTATCGGATAGGCAACTTTTTTGTTCCCTCCCTCTATGGCTGCTCTTCTGAGCTGAATAACTCGCTTAAAAGTCTCCTGCAACCCTTTACCTACAGGCTCGGTTCCTGGATCAAGAACCAGATCCTGGATACCCATCTCTGAAAAAGTTACAGCTAAAGACTGGAGAGTGGCAAGATCTTTAGAATAGAGTACAACAGGAACCTCAAATTCTTTAGCAAGCCTAGCAATTTCCTGCCAGTTCTCTTCAGTTGCTGCATAAATCAATGGCCTTTTATTTCCTATAGATTCTAAAGCTGCTCTGAGCACTTCAGGACTGAAGGATACTAGGATTAAGGGTAAGCCAGTCTCAGCAGCTTTTTCAGCCACTTCCTTAAACCTCAATGGATCATTAGAGACACACCTGACAGCTATCATGTCAAGGTTGATAAAATTACCCACATAAAATTTGGTATAGCTTTTTATGGTATTGATTCTCTCTTCAAGTTTATCTAACGGCATGGTGTCCCACACATCATATGCCAGGGCCGTAGGATTGAAGAAGGTCAGATCATGCCTGAAAAGGACATCATCTCCTCCAATGGTAACCGCGTTTTTTCCAACCCCAATCACAACCTCTTTGATTTCAGGAGATGTCAAATCCTCCAGTTCCATCAATTTATCCTTGAATTTCTCTTCTAACATGAAAGGACAATCTGCTGGCTTCACTTTCCTTTCAATGATGTTGGCTGCAAAGGACATGCAAGTGTCATACCCACATTCTGCACAGTTAGTTTTTGGCAAATATTTGTAAATCTCCAGAGGGCTTTTTACTTTCACTCTTCCACCTCCAGTGTGATCCACTGCTCGATGTTATCCAGCCTGATATCTTTCTCACCATATAGCGCTTGACAGATTTCTTTGAAGACAGCAACGGCCCCAGGATGCATCATCATGAAAAGGTCTCCACCAGCTAATGCTAGAGTAAGACCTGTTATAACCTCCCATATAGGCCCTCTGTATTCTCTTGGACCCCAATCCGAATCTCCTTCAATGGGTGAGCCAGTCATCCATGCCTCTCTTGCTCCCCAGGCATTGGTGGTTCCGGAAGACATGGGGAATGCAAGATCCTTATCCCCCTTCAACCCCGAAAGCCTGATTCGTTCCATATTGGTATAGGCATAATCTAAACCATATCCAAGGGCTGCTGTAGTGGGGTCCATAATAATGGAATCTCGAGGATATCCAATTTTATTGAGGAGATATCGATTCAGAGTCTTCTGGTTATTTATATCCATCTGAGTCCAAGACAGTATAACATGCCCATGTTCTTTCGCTGCTTTCGCTATTCTTTCCCAGTCCATATTCAAGCTGGCGGAAGCAATAAGACACCTCTCTCCTTCGGCTACCTCTGCCGCTCTTTCTAGGACTTCGGGGTCCTTTTCAGGATTACCTGAGCCACCTATTACTATTGGAACCTTAACAGCCTGCAAAACATCTTCCACAGCCTTGCATGCTTCTTTAGCCGAAGTGTCTTTAAGTAAGGGGTCTGTGCTGATCAGATGAATGGTTATCATATCAGCGTTATATTCTTTTACTGCTTTCTTTGCCCAGTCCCCTGGATCCTCCATCACATCCTGATAATGCTCTCTCACCGCTTTGGCCAGGGTTATAGGCATATCGAATACATCTATGGTTACTTTTGGAGTGTTCGGCATGAGTGCATCAAAATAATAGAAAGGTAAAGATTTCTCTCCCCCTACCTTGACGACATTGCTTCTTGTTCCACCATCGGCCTTCGTGGCACCGATTACAATCTCTTCTATCACACCCGGATATTCTACCTTCGGTTCCTCAAACTTCTCTCTGATCAATTCCGATAGAACAGATACCTCCTTTTCAACCTGAACTGGAACTTCAGCTACCTGAGGAGGCTGGAAAAACACCTCCACAGGATATCCAAGCATTTTTGAGGCATTCATAAGATGATAACCAGCCATACCAAGCTCATATCCTATAGCTCTCATCAATTCAAAAATTGGAGTCTGCTGAAGATCCACTTCGATCTCAATGTCTCCTTCAATCTCAACATTGTGTAGTTCTTTTACATTCAATTTCCTAAAGAATTCCAACAAATCCTGGATGCTGTTTTTTTCCTCCCCCATATCTATCACCCAAATATCATCCCTGAAATTTCTTCAACTCTATTAACAAGCTCGGATTCTCCATTAAGTTTTACCACCGGAACTCCGCGGAGATCTAGTTCCGCAAGTTTTTCATCAAAAGGTAGTATTGCAATCAGATCAAACTTATGTTCATTTGCATAATCCTCAATTACTTTTTTGGCCATATCGTTTATCTTGTTTGCCACCAGAAATATACCTCTAAAATCCAGATTCAGCTCTTTCACAAGGTCTCTGATTCTTTCTGCTGTTCTGAAACCTTTCATGGAGGCATCGGTCACCACAAGAAGGTAATCCACATCTTTAATGGTCTGTCTGCTGAAATGCTCCAGACCGGCTTCAGTATCTATTATGATGGCATCGTAATGACTCATAAATTTCCTGAGAATGCTTTTCAGCAGATTATTGGTATAGCAGTAACATCCAGCTCCTTCAGGCCGACCCATTACCAAGAGATCATAGCTATCTGCTTCATATATGACCTCCATCAACTTTCCTTCGAGCCAGACCTCTTTATCATGACTGACCATATCATCTCTACTCATCTGGAATAGCTCTCTCACTTCTCCCAGAGTTTTCTCTGGTTCAACTCCCAATGCCTCCGGAAGATTCGAATCTGGATCTGCATCCACTGCTAACACTCGCTTTCCTGTTTTTGATGCAAATTTAACCAATAAAGCTGAAAGAATTGTTTTTCCTGTTCCTCCTTTGCCTGTGACTGCAACACTGACCAACCTTTTACCTCCGCTCAGTCCTTTTCCTTTGACACGATTATCTTTTCTATGTTGATTTTCGCATTTTTCAGGACGAGTTTGATTACCCCAGAGGATGGAGCTGGTAACATCTGAGGAGCTGGTTGATATCCTGGCTGATACATAGGCTGGATCTGCATAGATGGTATCTGGGGCTGTTCCCGTATTTGCAGGGCTTGAGCTTCTTCCTCTGGAGTTACTTCAGTTACCTCTTCCTCTTCAATCCATCCATCGGTGATCTTGATGCCATCAACATCTCTGATGATCCCAGTGACCACAGGATGATTCACTTTTTTCAGGAACTCTTTCAGTTCATCGAGGTTGGATGCATCTTCTTCGGTAGCTATTTTATCTCTCATATCCTCTGGGATGAATTCTTGGATTCTCTCCTTTAGAGATTTTGGCATCCAGACTGTTCTCTTCCACCCACCATCAGCCTGTATGAACTTGGGAGACCTGAAGTATGCTATGCCTATCCCTAGAAAACCCACTACCTGCTTTCCTCCTCCAGTTTGCCCAGCCATGGTTGAGAAGGTTAGCCCGTTGGGAGCTGGTGCATCATATCCTCTGTGCACCCATCCTATACCGTCCACTTCTGGCATATAGAAACCTATAACCTCAAAACATCCACAGGACGTATGTGGGAATTCGAAGAAAGAGTGCAATTTAATTCTGTCATACTCTCCTCCAGACCTCTCCTTTGCAAACTCGTTAACTCCTGTATATTCCCCCCCGATCTCGTCTACCAGTTCTCCTTTAGGAATAGGTGCATTCGGACCTTCTGGATCCACTTTTGCAGCGGCTCTGCCATCAAACCAAGTTATTGCTCCACATAAAGATACTCTATCTGGCGAGATGACACACACATTGGTTGGGGCAAAACTCTGGCATAAAGTACAACTGTAAAAATCATCCACATCTTCGTCATGGAGAGTGAGGGTTCTTTCATCTCTTTCTTCATAAATTTTCATGGCTTCTTCTAACCTTTTTTCCACTTCTGCCTGGTCGGTAACGTATGTGGCTTCAATTTTCTCAATAAAGGGAAGTTCATTTTTAAAGAGCATCATAGTGGCTTTTGCTATCTGTTCAAGAGAATTCAGACCTTTTTGAACAGCACTCTTGGAGATTCGAATCCATATGTCATATCGCTGATTGAGATGCATGTATCCTGCAATATAATTCTGAAAGTCATGGTTTCGTCTCTCTACAACAGGTTCAAGGTCTTTTTCTACCAGCTCTCCTGCAATCCTGTATATCATTGCATAGGGATATGCTTTTCCTTCTTCCATCTCATTCAGATCAGGGCCTATCAATGTGAATTTCATGTCCTCGATTTCGTCCTTATTGGCTGAGACCACAAGTTCAAAGCCAGGCTGTGTTGGCCCACCAAGCTCAACATACATGTCACTTTTTCTAATTCTTTCTCCTTCATACATTGGAGATATTTCAAAGGGAAATTCCATTTCTACCACCTCACAGCATGTTTATCAATTCATCGAGCATTCTGTAATGCATTTCCTTATTCCTTGTCAAATTGGTAAAACTGAATTTTGCATGTGGTTGATAGAACTGATCCAAGGATACTGTTGTCACTTTTGCAAAATGCTTCAAAGAGGATAGCATCCTGGAAAGGAGATATGGAATGAACCCTAGGTACAGTACGAGGTCGTACTTTCCATTTCCGTCAAATCCCTGCCATTCTTCATCTTGCATATACTGGGTGAAATGGTGAAGGGTATAGGATACAACAAGAGGGTTCACACCTTTCTCAATGAGAGGTTTGCTTGAGCCACCAGTCGCAACTATGGGGATACCTTTCTCGTACATCCTCGCAGCGAACTCCACCAGTTCGGGCTCTTTCAGGAGGTATCCGCCAGTCACAAGTACAGGTCTCTTTGCCCTCTTTATCAACCGTGCTACAACTTCTGGCTTAACTGCCTGTGCTTCTCTCGAAACCTGAATATCGGCGATATCAAATCTCTTCGCTACGGGATATTTTTCTTCTTTTTTTACTTTTGTCATCTTACCTCCTCTTCATTCTTATTTTATTTCTTTCTGGAATACTTATCATATACTTCCTCTACCAGTGTTGGATTGAATCCTGGATCCAGTGGTCGTATTGGCCCTTCTAGAATCTTCTTTTTATTCCAGTCAATCTTCCATCCATGCTCTTCTTCGAGTATCTTTAGCAATTCTTCTTTCTGTCTCAAAGGCAAATCTGCTTCGCTCCTCACGTAGATGGGCCAGTCATCCGGATATCTACCAAGATATTTCTTACTTAGCTCAAGATAGTGGGTTAATTTTATCTGACGCCCCATCCCAGTATCATTGGGTCGTATAGTGAGCTTGGCAAGCTGTACTATGGCCTCCTCTTTCGTCTCAACTGCCAGAAGCAGTGAATCGGGAGCGGGTTCGATGTACACTTTCTTACCAGTTTTAATGTCATAAACCCACCAGTTCTCCTTTTTCCACGGTTTTCCAATGTATGCTCTCCTGTATTTGGTTCCATGGGGTCCAACAACTACAGGCACTCCAAGTCTATTAAATCCAGTGGCAATACTTGCGGCTTTGTGACTGTAAGGTCCCCATGAAAAACCAACAGCTCCAACTCTGTTCAGAATGTAATCAGCAATCTCGGCATAATTCCCTCTTAATGGCCTCATAGCAAAGATATTGGCTATCTTGATTGTCGCTCCAGCTATGTGGGAATTGGCAACGCAACTTCCAACATTCACCAAGCCACCTGCATCAAAATTACCGGGATATTTTTCATACAGGGTTTTTCCTTCTTCGTCTTTCAACATTCCTATATCCATGGCATGGCACCCTGATGTCACAACAATATAGCGTCTTCTCAGAAATTCATCCAAGATTATCCGGAGATCAACCATCTCATCCGGATAATTAGTACATCCCACTGCCGCAATGACACCAGGAATCTGACCAAAAACAATGGGTTGCCCTACCTTTCGTATCTCTGTATCCTGTATGGGGCCTCTACCCACCCTTGTTTTGCCCGTTTTACTCAGCAAACCTTTAAGACCGGTTTTCATGATCACGCTCAAAATCTTAATATCTTTCGGACAGACCTGTTCACATTTTCTGCAGGCTATACACACCTCTTCCAGGCTTGCAAGTTTTGAAAAGTCCCCTTTCTGTGCTGATTCCATTCCCTGGTCTATTCTCAGACTGTGGGGGCACGTGAACACACAGTTCATACACTGGGTGCATTTATTGACTTCCTCGATTAACTGATCTTCTGTAAGAAACATCTCTGTTTCCTGTTTCTTTTTGAACACCGCTTCAGCAACTTTCGGAACGACTTCCGCTATCTTTTCTGGCTCACTCAAGAACACTCCAGGGGTTTTCCCTGAAATCAGGTCTTCAATAATGTCTTCCACTGGATCGTCATTTCTATTTGGTAGTCCTCTGACAGCAGCATCAGAGGTGGCTATTAATGGAATGGCCATTTCTTCACATGCTGATAGCAAATCAGCCCGTATACACTGTTCATCGCTTATTATCACATCAGGAATTCCAGCTCTGATGACTCTCAGTTGATAGGATATGGGACCGAAAATTTTAGCCTTTGCATTATATCGAGTCATATCATGGGACGTGCAACACAATCCAGCAAGTTCAAATTTATCTGAGAGGCCCTTTTCTTCCAGATAATCAGCAACTGGCCTCGCATACATAACATTGTGTCCTACCACCACGATTACGGGCTTCGATTTATCTACGATGCCGAATCCGGTATCCACCAAAGCTGTATCTGGGTCAGCTTTTGGCAGATTGAATGCCACAATCTGTGCTATATCGGCCACTTCCATTCCTACATGATCCGCCATACTGACATGCATGGCCTTTGATTCGTAATCCAGAATGTCTTCTTCATTTCCGATATGGGTTGAATGTAAGACTTTCACAATTTCTTTTTCAGCCCAGGTAAGTGCTTCTCTCAAATCACCCAGAGTTCTTGGCTTTATTCCAATAACAGTTCTTATAATAGGAGCTTCAACATTAACATCCGGACCCAGGTCAATGGGCATATCTTCACCATATTCTTCAATTATATGATCCAGCATGTGCCTGGCATGAGCTGTATGAGCTGCAGAACCAATAGAACATGCAATGGTAACAAGCCTCGCTTTAGTATTTTTCAAATTTATACCACAGGCCCCTCTTTTATTTCCTGACAGGTCACACGGACCCATGGTACAGAGATTGCAGAAATCCTGCATTGGTGCATAAAAGGGCTCGTAACGTTCAAGTAATCTACGATCCCACTTTCGTAATTCCATTATGCCAGGCTTTGGTGTGGGACCTGTTTCCTCTTCCCACTCCATCTCTTCTTCAACGATCTTACCTATATTGATTCTAACATTTTTAACCTCGTCCAGTACAAAACTACCTCTCAGGTTAATTGCCATGGTTTTAACCTCCCTTTCACTTCACATTCCGTCCATATAAAAAGATTTTTACAATATTGCCAATTATAAATCATTTCCTTTCGAATTTCGCCATTATATCTTCCGGTCTGGTCACATTACCACCAACTTTTTTTATTTTTGCCTTAAATCTCTTTAAATTCTCTATACTGACGAGCTGATTCACCAGAATGCTGTTGACCATCATGGCCTTTCCTGGAGGGGCTTCATTGCTATTCTTAACTGATACCCGGAGAGAGTTATTGTTGGCAGTAGAAGTAATCTCTACTACATCTCCATCACCAAGATCGAACTTTTTCATATCTTCTTCTCTCATATAGAGGGTTGCCGATAACTCAATATAGCTATCACTTTCCTTGTCCGTTTCTCTAACTTCACTGTGAAATACATCTCTTGTTACAATCACTTCAACTTCAAATTCTGGAGAAGCTATGAACTTTCCAAAGTCTAGAGATATTTAAATCGCCTCCTCAATTCTTTTCAACACATATTCGTCCGTAATTTCTTCAAGTGAGTGTGCTTCAAACTTGATCTTTTTACCGTCAATACGTATCATCTCTCCTCCAGCACCAATACCTGAAACAGAAGTTGGAATGACTACATCAGCGATTTTGGATGTGTATGACGGGCACGGATCCAGTAGAATAACATTAGCTTTTGCTATTTTACTGGCAATTTCGAAAGGAAGAGAGGCAACAGGATCCGCTCCGACAATAAGGATTGTATCTATCTGTTCCTTAGTCAATAAGCTGGAGAAAGAGAATGTGCTATCCCGTATTCCATCTCTGAAACTGTAACTGTTCAGCTCTCCGACGGATGCAAACAGAAGTTCGTTAAACCCTCTCATATTGGGATGGCATCCCATCGGAATGAAATAAAATTCTGTCAGATTATTAAGCTCGTCCAGTAAATTTTTCAACAAGCCAATATCACTTAATCCATATCTAAGACCAAGACCGCCAAACATCACACCAAATTCTGATTTTTTTATTCTGGTTATGAGCTCCACTGCATCTCTGAGATAGGCTGAAGGGGTATTTCCGTTTGCTACATCTATCAGAGATTGGATGAACTCCTCGTCATTTTCCACCATTATGATTTTTTTCGCCAGTTTAGATGTGTAACTCTCTCTGATGTCCACCACAGCCAGATACCTGTCCTCTTCCCATCCTTTCTGCCTGAACTGTCCTCTAGGGTAATAAGTAAACCTCGAGATGTGTCGTGGGTGAGAATTAAATGGGTCTGCACCCCAGTACAGTGTGAAATCAGCTCGATCCCTCACCTCCTCAAGGGTCGTACTTTTAATGCGCTCAAGTAAAATCTCCTCTACAAACACACCCATACAAAGAGAGGATGCATCATCTATGTAACCTTCTGTCTTTTTCGCAATATCGATGGCTATTTGCTGGGCTCTCAGAGGTACCGTGTCCAGTCCATAAATAGCAAAGTTCTCAGAATTCTGGATCTTAGTGATGGCCTCATCAATGGCTTTCTCTCCATCCACCTTCCGACCGTCTGCTACAGGAGTGAAGTGGGTGTTTTGAGCTTTTTTGATGAGTGCAACTCCTTTGATGCATGCATTATGTACTTTTCCATTTTCCAATTCAATATCATCGCATAGACAGGCACATCCAGTGCATATCACATTATCCCTCAGCAAATTCTATCGCCCTAGTGGGGCAGGTAACAATGCATCCGTTGCACAGAATTTTATTCTTACCAAATCGTCTGCAGGTGCTAACATTATAAGCCTGGACCTTTCCATCTACAATACGGAGTATAACTCTGTCATTTTTAGGCCCCAGACCTATAGCACAGCCATGAGGATCTTCAGATACATTAACTGGACAGGCAACCACACAATTTCCACAACCAACACAGCGTTCGGGATAGATGATCATCCCGGTTTCAGTTGCGTCTTCAAGAGGTTTTAATAGTTCCTCAAGTTCTTTCTTTTGTTGTGCATATTTTGAATCTTCCATTAGGGGTCTGCATTCCACTAGCTCTCGTTCTCTCGATACCAGCTTGAACGCAAAAGCCATACAGGTCTGTTCACCACATTCTTTGCAATTCGTTTTCGGAAGTAATTGATAAAGATTCATGGGACTCAGTTTGACCATAACATCTGCCCCTTGATTATAGATAATATATATCTTTTGGACGCCTGATTTAATTTTCAAAATAATTCCTATCAATTAAAAATTAAAAACCTATTATCCTATTGATTAAAGGATTTGATTTCCATATTCGATTTGCTGTTGTCCAGAATCAGGGTATTACAAAATTAATATAATATAACATATAAAACAGCATATATGGTGATTGAATGCCCTTGAAAAGTTATGGACTTGAAGGTGTCGTGGCAGCTGAGTCCGAGTTGAGCTGCATAGATGGTGAAAAAGGTATACTTGAGTACAGAGGCTATGATGTGCACAAGCTTGCCAAAAATTCTTCTTTTGAAGAGGTTGCTTTTTTACTGTGGTATGGCTATCTTCCTAAAAAAAAGGAGTTCGAGAAATTCAAAAACGATCTGAGAAATAGGAGAGAGGTGCCTGAAGAGATAGTAGAACTCCTGAAACTCCTTCCCAGCACAACTCATCCTATGATTGCCTTGAGAACGGCAATATCCTTTCTTAGTTCTTTTGACGAGAGGCTTGAAGATTACTCAGAAGAGAGAAATATGGAGAGAAGTAAGAGATTACTGGCAGTATTTCCCACCATTGTGGCCTATTTTGATCGAATCAGAAATGGAAAAGAGGTCATACCTCCTGATCCCCATCTGAATCACACAGCCAATTTTCTATACATGCTCAGAGGGGAGAGGGCCGGAGAGATTGAAACTAGGGTTCTGGATTTGGATTTTCTCCTTCATGCAGAACATACCATGAATGCGAGCACCTTTACTGCAAGAATTTCTGCATCAACTCTAGCAGACATGTATTCTGGTATTGTGGCTGCTATTGCGACCCTTATGGGCCCATTACATGGTGGAGCGAGCCAAAAAGTCATGGAAATGTTACTAGAAATCGGAGAGGTGGATAATGTCGAAGGATACGTGAAGAGAGCTCTGGCGGCTGGAGAGAGAATTATGGGGTTTGGACATAGAGTGTACAAGGTCATGGATCCAAGGGCAATTGAACTTAGAAAACTAGCTCAGGAATTGGGCGAATATACTGGGGATTTGACATGGTATGAGATTTCAGAAAAATTAAGAGAAGTGGTGTATCGTGAGAAAGGGCTTCATCCCAATGTGGACTTTTACTCGGCCTCTATATATGCCAACCTTGGCATTCCTGTGGATATGTTTGTCTGCATGTTTGCCATCGCCCGGGTAGCTGGATGGACAGCACATATGATAGAACAGTATAGAGATAACAGACTGATACGGCCCCTCCAGAGATATGTGGGGCGGAAAAATCTGAAATACATACCTTTGGAGGACAGATAAGACACAGATGGTTTTAGCACTGGCATTTTTATTCCTTCATCTAAAAGAGTTCATATCAACTGTTGTAGCGTTCTGCGAACTCTAGATCTAGCTTTTCAGTAGTAATACTATGTACCACAATTATTTTAAGTTATTATGGTTATTTATATCACTAGGTGATATAAAGTGAAAGTGGATTTTACCTTCAGAATTGCTGGAATGGCTGGTGATGGGATTAGAGAAGCTGGTATGATAGCGGGAAAAATTTTTTCGCGACTCGGATATTATGTTTATATTCATCAAGAGTATCAATCGTTGATACGTGGAGGTCATAATGCCGCAATAATACGGGTCTCAGAGAGGAGAATTTACAGTCATGAACTGAAAAGTGAGCTCTTAATCGCTTTGCAGGACTACATAGTCCCCTTCCACGAAAATAACTGTGAAAGGATCCTATTCGACTCTGGTAAATTTACTTACAATGGAAATAAGCCATCTATCTCCGTTAACATGACTGAAATGGCAAAGGAGGTTGGAGTGGGGGGTATTTTCAGAAACGCAGTAGGTATTGGTGCGCTAAGTTACCTGTACGGTGTTGATTTGGAGATTGTTAATGAAATTTTTAGAGATGAGTTTGGAGAAAAAGCCGGGCCAGACATTGAACTGGCTTTAAAAGGATATGAATACACCTCTACCCGACATTTTCCCATTAGAGAAGTTAAACCGGTCGGAGAGCCCAGACCCTTGATGGATGGTAACCAGTGCCTAGCTCTTGGTGCGGTTAGAGCGGGGTTAAAACATTACTATGCATATCCAATGACCCCTTCCAGTTCCATTTTACATTTTTTAGCCCGATGGCAGGATGAGTTGAATCTAATAGTAAGTCAACCTGAGAACGAAATTGCTGTGGCAGTAATGGCTATCGGTACCGCATTTGCAGGCAAAAGGGTAATGGTTGGCACATCAGGTGGGGGATTTGCTCTGATGCAGGAAGCTTTCAGTATGGCTGGCATGACAGAAGTACCTGTGGTATTTGTTGAGGTCCAGCGGGGTGGGCCAAGCACAGGCCTTCCAACATACCATGCTCAGGAGGATCTGAGGTTTGTGATCCACGCTGGACATGGAGAATTTCCTCGAATCGTGGTAGCTCCCGGAGATGGAGAAGAAGCCTATTATCTGGCCGGTGATGTCTTGAACCTCTCTTGGAAAATTCAAACACCAGGTATCATCCTCATGGACAGGCAGATTTCAGAAAGTGCTACAACGGTTGATATTGAAGAAGATGAGGTGAGTATCGAACTCCCTGAAAGATTCTATGGAGACTCAGAGTCATACAAGCGATATACTCTAACCGAGAATGGTATTTCACCCATAGCTTTTCCCGGTGAAGCTAGAGTAAAGGGGAATAGCAACGAGCATGATGAGATGGGGTACACAACTGATGTTTCTGAGACGTCATCTACAATGTACGAAAAAAGAATGAGGAAACAAAAAGTACTGATTGAAGAGGTGAAGAGACGGAATCCAGTGGGCTATTATGGTGAAGGAGATAACATTGTTTTCACATGGGGCTCTGCCAAAGGGCCTGTCGTTGAAGCTGCCAGCAGATTAGAAGGAGTGAAAATAGTTCAGGTTAGATATCTGGCCCCATTCCCCTTTTGGGAGATTAAAGATCTGGAGTTTGGCACAGCAGTAACCGTGGAGTGCAACTTCACAGGTCAGCTTGGATCCCTTTTGAAAGAGTTCTGTGGGTTTGATGTTCCCAGCATTGGACGATGGGATGGGAGACCATTCACTCCTGATGAATTGCATGAGAGATTGAAGGAGGTGCTGTTATGAGACTGGAGACGCCAGCCAAAAATACCTGGTGTCCTGGCTGTGGGAATTTTGGAATACTGAGTGCCTTTAAAAAGGTTGTAGCTGAGCTCTCAAAAGAAATAGATCCGAAAAAAATAGTAATATGTTCCGGTATAGGATGTCATGGAAAGATATCAGACTATATCAACTTATCAAGCTTTCATTCCATTCATGGGCGAGTGCCTCCCTTTCTTGAAGGTCTCAAATTAGCCAATCCAGAATTGATAGCAGTGGGTTTTTCGGGAGATGGCGATGCTTACAATGAAGGAATAGCTCATATGATTCATGCTGCGAAAAGAAACGCCGATATAACGATGTTTGTGCATAATAACGGAGTGTATGGACTGACTACGGGCCAAGCAACTGCTACAAGTCCAAAAGGATTCAAGGGAAGGAGTACTCCCAACGGGAATCCTGAAGAGCCTCTTAACCCCCCTGCATTAATGCTTGTTTCTGGAGCTACCTTTGTTGCCAGAGCATATCCAGGAGATATAAACCACTTGAAAGAGGTGATGAAGGCTGCCATCCTCCATAAAGGATTCTCTTTTGTGGATATCCTTCAACCATGTGTGAGTTTTAACAATACATGGAACACCTATAACAGAATGGTAAAAAAGCTTGAGGGGCATGATCCAAAAAATCTGAAGAGAGCTCTGAACCTTGCCATAAGAGATGAACTATATATCGGGATTTTTTATCAGGTCTCTAAAGAGACCTATGAGAGAGCTCTCTACATGGGTAGGAGAATTGATGATTCGCTTCCAGATGTTAACAGAGTTATTCAGACACTCATATAATTTTTCTGGATTTTGACCCTACCTTCATTTTCTTTCTAGTTTTCTGATGGTATAGCTGGCCAGATGATATCCAACAAAACCAACGAAATATCCCACAAGAACATCTGAAAGGTAATGAACTCCTAGATACATCCTGGCAAATCCAGAGAGAATTAAATAAATTACAGATATAAGTCTAATCAATTTTCTATTCTGTGCCATTCTGAACAGATGGATTGATAATACACTCGCTACCGTGGTGTGACCACTTGGAAAAGCTGGAGTTAACGGACTCTCTAAGAAGAAAAGGGGGATGGGTCTGATTCGTCCAACTTCATATTTCAAAATATAGGTCACAGCCAAAGAGATTGCAGATGCAAGTACCAAAGATGATGGAACTCTTTTTCTAATAACCCAGATGAAGACTATTACCAAAACCAAAAACAGAGAGGATGCACTATAAGAGAAATAATGGAAAAAATAGCCCAGAATAATATTCTGATGCTTTTCTATAACCCTATACACAAAAGTGTCGACTATGCTGATGTACATCAAAAACAAAGAGATTGTGTCGGTGAAGGGGGATACCCAATTAGCGGTCATCTTAATGTAAGAAAATTCCCTATAAGCCGTCTGCAAAGTCTCTTGAGAGCTGGAAGATGAATATCAGTCTCAGTAAGAATGTGTTCTTGCTCATCTTTCCTCATCCTGGCTCCCTTAATCCATTCCTGAAGGATTTCCTTCGTTATTTCAGGATGAAACTGGACTCCAATTGCTTTATTCAGTTTAAAAACCTGATTAGGAACTTCATTTCCAGCATATAGCAGTTTTGCTCCTTCAGGGAGATCATAGGAGTCCTTATGCCACTGAAATACTAAAGGATCCTTGGGAATCCCTTTCATTATAGGGTCTTCCTGAACTCTCTGAATCCTGAACCACCCGAGTTCTTTCTTGTAAGGAAATACCCTGGATCCCATAGATCTGGCAAGCAATTGGGACCCAAGACATATTCCCAGCACAGGACGGTTTTCTATTACAAACTTCCGTATTATTTCCATCTCTTCCCGTAAAAAAGGATATTTATCCTCCTCATATGCACCCATGTATCCCCCTAACATTATAAGATGAGTTGCTTCATTAATACAATCATACATCTCTTTCTTTGAAGCATTGAAGGTCTTAACCACAGCATAATCCACATTCCTATCTATTAAAATTTCTTCTATTGTTCCTGGAAGACCACCTTCATCATGCTGGAATATCACTACATACACATGGCGTGGATGGAATTATCCCCAATAAATATTTACCGGGACTGCGTACATGGGGAAAATCTTTTAAACCCAGAAGGGGATTTTCTGAAGATTGATATGAGTAATGAGGACGACATGAAAAAAATCCTTGTAGAGAAGATATGTAAAAAATGTGAATTTTATAGTGATGATGATGTGGATTTAGAGTGCTATGCATTTAAATTAAGCCGAAAGATGGTTGAAGAGGGGAAAATCAATCTTGACGATTTGTGATGTACCCTAAATTGATTAACTCATCTCTAAGAAAGGCAGAAGAGCCATATCTGTATAATTTTATAACTGATGAGTTATACACTCTTGATGAGGATGCACTGGAGCTATTGAGCTACTGCACAGGGAGATATAAACTGACAGAATTGCAGGATATGTTTGGTAATGAGGTGGAGGAAGTAATTGGTTTTTTATCTCAGGAGAAGTGTATTGAAGATTCTTTTCAGCCTGACGCATCTGAGAAGATAAGAGTTCCTATTACTACAATTCCAAGTTTGAGATATCTGGAGTTGCACGTGACAGAGAGATGTAATCTCCGATGTCGTCACTGCTATATCGGCGATGAGAAGACTGTAACTCTTCCCATACAGCTTGCTGCTAAAGCTATTCGTGAATTTGGTGAATTTGGGTTTAGGCTGATTATTACTGGGGGAGAGCCTCTAGTTCACCCAGATATACTGAAAATTCTGAAAGTTGCCTCTAGAGTCCCAGTACGGGTAATTCTACTTACCAATGGATTATTATTAACTCCCAATAAGGCTAGAGTGATTTCCAGATACGTGCATGAAGTGCAGATCAGCCTTGATGGTATGAAATCAGGTCATGAACTCATTCGAGGAAAGGATACTTTTGACAAAACTGTGGAAAACATTAGAGAAGCTAGAAAATGGCTTGATGTTTCAATCGCCACCATGATCCATAGTGGAAATATGAATGAATTTCCATCCCTTGAGAGACTGGTTGTTGAGCTAGGTGCGAAAGAGTGGACTCTGGACTTTCTGACCCTGAAAGGTACTCTCGTGAATAATCCCTCCCTTATACCCCCAGCGGACAAAGCCATCAAAATATTCCAGAACTATGGGTTTGGAGAAGGGACCCATTCAGCCACGGAGAATCTTTCCTGTGGTTCCCATCTGTGCAGCATTCTTCCTGATGGGAGTATTGCCAAATGCGGGTTCATTGAAAAACCTGTGGGAAATATCAGAGACATGTCCCTTTTAGATGGCTGGGAGAGAGTTGTGAAAGATTATCTTCCATCATTGAATGATCTTGAATGCAGAGATTGTATGTATTTAAAAGAGTGTAAAGGGGGTTGTCGATATCGGGCGGAGATAGAAGGGGATTTTCTGGGGAAAGATCTTCTGATGTGCAGTTTATGGCATGGATTGAATGATTAGTAAATAGGTATGGCCATTTAAATGGGTTAAATTAATAAACCCTTTGTTCCTTTTTCCTTCCGCTGGAGGACAGTGTTATGAGTGACCTGATGGAGATGCTGAAAAGAAGAGGATTTTTATGGAGCTCTTTCGAGATATATGGGGGCTCCGCTGGTTTCTTTGACTATGGTCCCCTGGGGGCCATGATGAAACGGAACCTCGAAGAATTATGGAGATATTACTTTGTTATAAAAGAAGGGATGTACGAGATTGATTCACCAACTATTGGACTTGAAGATGTTTTTGTTGCTTCCGGTCATGTTAAAGAGTTTGTAGATGTCCTTATTGAATGCTCCAAATGTGGGGCTGTATACAGGGCTGACCATTATATTGAAGAGAGAGCTAAGATCTCTGTGGATCCGGTGCCAGAAGAAATTCAAAAAGCTCTTAATGAGCATGCCGTCACATGTGAGTGTGGTGGAACTTTTTCCCATCCTGTGGAATTTAATCTTATGTTCAAGACTGCTATAGGCCCTGGCTCCAGAAAAACGGGTTATTTAAGGCCTGAGACTGCTCAAGGGATGTTCGTTAACTTTCCCAGACTGCTTAAATTCTTCCGAAACAAACTTCCCTTTGGAGTTGTACAAATTGGGAGAGCTTACAGAAATGAGATTTCTCCTCGTCAGGGAGTTATTCGTCTAAGAGAGTTTAATCAGGCCGAGGCTGAAGTGTTTGTTCACCCTGCCGAGAAAAAACATCCCGGGTTCGATTCAATAAGAGATGAAAAGCTCCTGCTGGTAACAAAATTTGATGAAGAGATTACATTAACGGCAGGTGAGGCTGTAGAAAAGGGGATTATCGCTCATGAAATGCTTGGGTATTTTATCGTTCTGACTAAGCAATTCCTGGTTAACGCAGGAGTGGATGAGGAACGATTGCGGTTCAGACAGCATAGAGACGATGAGAGGGCTCATTATGCTACAGATTGCTGGGATGCTGAGGCAAAAACGTCCTATGGCTGGATAGAAATAGTTGGAATTGCCGACAGAACTGATTATGACCTCAAAAAGCATATGGAACACAGTCAGAAAGATTTGACCATTTTTATCCAATATGAAAAACCCATGAAAGTGAGAAGGAAGAAGATTATCCCAAAAATGAATATAATTGGTCCTCAATTTAAGGATAAAGTTAGAGAGATTGTTAAAGCCCTGGAGAATTATGAGTTTAACGGAAAGGTGAGTATTAACATCGGAGGGGAGAAGATAACCCTGTCTGAAGATATGTATGAGATTAAAGAAGTAGAAGAGGAGATAACTGGGGAGAGAATAATCCCTCATGTGATAGAGCCATCATTTGGTATAGATAGAATCTTTTACACCATCCTAGAACATTCCTTTGATGAAGATGAAGTGGACGGAGAGAAGAGAAACGTACTGCATTTACCTGGATATGTGGCACCTATACAAGTAGGAGTGCTACCCCTCCTCTCTAAAAAAGAGTTAATGGATGTTGCCAAAGATATCAATACGAACCTGAGAATTAATGGCATTTTGGCTGAAATCGATGAGAGTGGTAGCATAGGTCGAAGGTACAGAAGATTTGACGAAATAGGTACCCCATTCTGTGTCACAGTAGATTATGATACTCTCAGAAACAACACTGTAACCATCCGGGAGAGAGATACCACTCGTCAAATTCGAGTGCCTGTGGATGACCTTGTGGTGGATTTAAAAGAATTGCTCTCGTTAAAACCTGAAAAAGCTTTTGAAGAGCTCGGAGAGATTGTTCGATAATGAGGGAAGAGCTGGCTCGTAAAGGCATCCATATTCTTGGGTTAGGATATATCCCAGCATATATGCTGTTTCCAAGAGATGTTTTCATTTTCATCCTTTTATTCGGGCTTTTATTTTTCCTCGTACTGGATATCATGAGGTTACAGGGATATGTTAGCTATCCGGATATTTTAATGAGAGACTTCGAGTATAGGGGTTTGGGAGGTCATATTTACTTTTTAATCGGAATTTTTATCGTCACAATTCTCTTTCCAAGTAATATTGCCCTCATTGCTGTGTTAATGTTGACTGTTGGAGATACAGTTGCCGGGATTACCAAAAGAATGTATTCACATGGTCTATTACCCATGCTAGCAAGCTGTGTGATAACAGGGATTTTACTCAATAACACCCTTGATCTGAATCTTTCCGTTATGGTAATTCTGGCTGGAAGTGTTGCCGCTTCACTGGTCGATGCTTTTCCCATCAAACTAAAAGGATTGTACATCAATGATAACATTGCTATCCCTGTTGGATCTGGTTTGACAATGTACTTTCTTTCGTTTCTGAGATTATGACTTAAAAGGTTCACAAATATTGTTGTAGGAGTTGTTTCTTTCCTCTTGGATCAAGACGAGGTAAAAAATTAAATAGTGAATATACCATCAAAACCCATGTGGAGACATTTACTTATATATTTGCCAGTACTCTGGTTATCAGTCTGATATCCCTTATAGGCGTGATAACTCTGGCAATGAGTGATAAATTATTGGGAAAAATCCTTCTGTTACTGGTGTCCTTTTCGGCGGGAGCTTTAATGGGAGGGGCATTCCTCCACTTGATTCCCGAAGCTGTTGAAAACTTTCAGGGCTCTAATATATATTCTTATATTCTTATTGGATTCATATCTTTTTTTTTGGTGGAGAAAATCCTTCACTGGCGTCATTGCCATGACGGAGATTGTAAAGTACATTCCTTCGCCTACATGAACCTTTTTGGAGATTCAGTCCACAATTTTTTAGATGGACTTGCCATTGCTGCCAGCTTTGTCACTAGTATCCCTCTCGGAGTGACAACAACAATTGCTGTGGCGCTTCATGAGATTCCCCAAGAGATTGGAGATTTTGGTGTGCTTGTGTATGGAGGCTTCAAGAAGCTCACAGCATTGAGTTTGAATTTTATAACCGCTATGACATCCATTGCTGGAGGGGTTGTCGGGTTTTTATTAGCCGGTTATCCTGAATTCGCATCCCTCCTCATACCCTTTACTGCTGGAGGATTTATTTATATAGCAGCATCAGATCTCATTCCGGAAATACGGAAAGAGACCAGTCTTGTGAGGGGTGGTGCTAGTTTTCTTTTTTTCATCTTTGGCATTCTGATAATGCTGGGTCTGAAAATACTGGATTGAACGAGGTCTTATAAACTGGACCACGATTGGTGTGGATGATTACAATCCCTTTTATAGTTTTAAGCTTATCCTACTAGGGTTGTTTTACCAATTCCAACTAATCAGAAAAGAAGATATGGCATCTATGTTTATTCTTGTCTGAACAAATAAGTTAAATCGACTATCTTTAAAAAGAGATTTGAAAAAAGAGATGGTTGAAAATACTCAGCAGATAGGAAATCCAGCTTATTGATTATTTTGGGACGATAATGATGATATCGTTCTGGTAGAACTTTTATACCCTATTATTCTAACCAGATGATTTAACAAAAGAAGTATTCTTGATTTCGAAGAAAATTGAAAAATTTACAAATTGTCCCCTAATGGTGACAAAAATATTAAGTGGATGGGGTTAAGAGATGAACCTGATGAACTGGATCTAGTGATTCATGACGTCGAGGAGGTATGATCTTTGAAAAGAGTAGATTATATAAAAAGTGTTGGAATGCCAAGAATCATAGAGGTCTCAGAAGGAGCTCGAAAGAAGACCAGAAGTTCTGTTGAAGCCTTGGGACGTTCATCAGTTCTGATGTTGACCGGGAAACACGTTTATAAAACTGCCGGTAAAAAGACGGAAGAGAGGCTTGGAGATTTACTCGCCAAAACTATATTTGTAGCCAAACCAAGGGTAGAAGAGGTTAGACGGATTGAATTCGACATTGGTTTCGATGAAATTGACTGTGTAGTTGGTGTGGGAGGGGGTAGAGTCCTAGATGTCGCCAAAGTTGTTGCAGCAGATATAGATGCCCCATTCATCAGTATTCCTTCGACAGTATCCCACGATGGATTGGCATCACCTGTGGCGAGTTTTAAAGAAGAGGGGCGGCCGGTATCTATATCCACTAACCCTCCTGCTGCAGTTCTGGCTGACATCACAGTCATACGAAACAGTCCCATACAGTTGATACGAAGTGGTTATGGAGATCTGATCTCTAATATAACTGCGGTGAAAGACTGGCAACTGGGGAAGGATTTGAAGGATGAAGAATATAACGAAGTAGCTGCTTCAATGGCCCTAATGCCAGCCCAGCTTTTGCTTCGAGAAGCGGAAAATCTGGATTTAAAAAATCCCTATCATCTGGAATTGCTGGCCAAAGGTCTGGTATTGAGTGGGGTTACAATTTCGATTGTTGGAAACAGTAGACCAGTTAGTGGAGCAGAACATAAATTCAGTCACGCTCTGGATTATCTCGGATACGGAACGGGATTGCATGGAGAACAGGTTGCCATTGGTACCATCATTATAGAGTACCTGCACGAAAAAGCATATGGAATTGGAGACTGGGAGCTGATTAAGAAATCTCTCGAAAGTATACGGGCCCCAACAACTGCAAAGGAGATTGGTCTTGCAAAAACTCAGGTAGTGGAGGCACTGGAATACGCAAAAAAGATTAGAAAAAAAAGATATACAATACTTGAAGATGTTGATCCAACCAGAGAGGATTTCGAGATTGCTCTTGAAAAAACCAGAGTTGCTTAGTTCTTTAATTTTAGACCTCTATTGAAGAGATTGGCCTCTCCTTCCATGGCATCCTTTAACTGATGTCCCAGTATAGTAATGGCTCTATCGGTCATCCTGTAAGCGCTTTACACATTTTGGTTATCCATTTACTTGAGGAACTCGAAAGAAGAAATAAACGAAGGGTTAACTTCAGGATACTATTTGAAGGTTATTTGAAGGAGGCAAATCCAGGTCCACTTCCCCAGATGCCTTTAAATATATGAATTAAAAAGGAGTAGCTAAAGCTTTACAACTCATAACTTCACTGATAGAACCTCAATCGTACAAGGCCTTTAGATGGATTGTACACCGCAAGATTGCCAGGCATGGGATTCAGATTCATCTTTTTCTGGAATTCTGTCTGGCTCTGCCAAGTCCCAGTGTTCAGGGCAAGGACTCCTTTATAAACAGTGTGTCCGAAAGTATGGACATGACCGCAGTGGAGTACATCTGGGATATCATCTATAACTAAATAATCTTCATTTTCCGGAGCTATGAGAGTTCTACTCCCATACATAGGACCTAAGTGCCTTTTTCTGAGGAGCTCCACCATCGGCTTTTGAGGCTCTTCATACCCAAATCCAGGGATGTGAGTTATGATGTCATCCAAAGATCGTCCATGGTAAATCAACACCTTAAGACCCAAGATGTCAACATAACTGGGGTTACCAACAAAATACACATTATTTGAGAACAGAGATTGGATCTCTTTTGGTAAAACAGGCTGAGGCTCGGCTTGTCTGACGGCATCGTGATTTCCAGGAGAGACAATAATTTTCACCCTTTTCGGGATCCGGTCGAGTTCTTCTGCTACCTTTTCATATTGCTCATATACATCAGGTATCGCCAGCTCTTTATCCTGGTTGGGATAAACTCCCACTCCATCTACTAAATCCCCAGCTACAACCATGTATTCCACACTCCGGGCAAGTGCCTGATGTTTCTCACCTCCAATCTCCTCATTGATCCACATTATGAACCTGTCCCACACATCATTCAGGAAAGTATTACTACCCATATGCACATCAGATGTAAAAATTATACCCGTATCGATTCTCTTCCGGGTTTCCTGTCTCATAGGTATCTCAGGAAAGAGTATTTCCTCAACAATCACCAGAGAGTCTCTGGATAGGGTGCCTCGTATTCCGATCACTTCATCCGGTAATAATCTTTCAGCTTCTCTGAAGGGAGGGGAATTTTTCAAAACGGCAGCAGTTACAACACCACTGGGATCTTCAAGCTCAAGAAGCTTATGGCCACTGGAACTTTCCCTTATGTCATTCACCATTCCTATTATTTCGATCCGTCTGTGATTTCGCATCCTCTGAATGGATCCTATCTGAATTGAAGACATCCTCTTTTTCAGTATTCTAGCCAGTTTATTATATCTTGAATTGAAAAACGCAACAAAATCAGTCACTTCGCCCTCACAACATGAATTGCCAGACACGTCCCGAAGTACTTTTATAGATGGCTCATGGTTGGTGACACATTTCAGAACATCTTCATAATGAATCACCGGCCCGTTTACTCTCTCACACAAATCTTTTATTACAGTATCTACGTCATGAACCTGTTTAAAGGCTTCCAGAGCTTTGGGGTGGATGCTGTACCCTGCTTCTGCAAATTTACTTATTATTTCCCTGACATACATCTGATTCATATTCATTCCCTGATCCATTACTCCTCCACTTTTTATATGAAATCTTTAAATACCATCTCCTCGAACCAACGTCCCATGTCAGGGTCCCAGCTTTCAGGTATCATTAAAGACATTATCTCTTCTTTAGTTATTGTTGCCATTATATTAATCCTTGGGGTTGCCCTCACAGGAGCGTGGCCCTTCATGGTGGCTGTCCAGTCCGGAAGTATGACACCTCACATCAATGTTGGAGATGTGATATTGCTGGTCGGAAGTAAAAGGACGGACATCACTACTTATGAAGAGGGTAAAGAGGAAGGGTATCGAAGCTTTGGTGATTATGGAGATGTGATTGTATATAGACCCAATGGGATGAAAGGAATTACTCCGGTCATCCATAGAGCTATGTACTGGATCGAGAAAGGGGATCCCATGCCTAATGGAAAGCCAGCTCCAAATTCTGGATATATCACTAAAGGGGATGCAAACCATTTACCAGACCAGCCTTTAATTTCATATCCTGTGAAGCCCGAGTGGATAATTGGAGTTGCAAAACTCCGAATACCTTACGTTGGCTACGTTCGGTTAATCTTCAGATGAGTGTTGTAATCCCATCCAATCTTGTCTGATAGGGAAGGTCAACTTTTGCCAGTTGTCTTAACCTGAAATCATCCAAAACCACTCCAGAGACTGTTTCCTTTGGAACGTTGAGGGTGATTTCCCTTGTCCTACCATATCTTCCTTTGCTAACTATCACTGTATTTACTATGCCTAAAAGATCCAGTTCAGAGATTAAATCACTAATTCTCCTCTGAGTTAGAACGTCCATGCTGAGCTTTCTGCATAGATGTCTATAAACATCATATACCTCTCCAGTAGTAAACTCCCTGAGGCCTTTTCTGGCCAGAAGCACCATACCAAAGAGAATGAGTTTGGATTGGATTGGAAGGGTTCGTATCACTTCAAACACATGATCTTTTTCAATCTTTTCTATGGCTGTTCTAACATGAGATGCTTCCACACGATCTGCATTTTCCCTCTCAGCTATTTCTCCTGAAACTCTCAATAAATCTAAAGCCTTTCTCGCATCACCATGCTCTTGGGCAGCCAACGCCGCACATAGAGGAATAACTGAGTCATCAAGAATGTTATCGTAAAAAGCCCTTTCTGCTCTCTGGGCTAAAATATCCCTCAACTGGCTGGCATCATAAGGAGGGAACACTATCTCCTCCTCCCCAAGGGAACTCCTCACTCTTGGATCCAGATAATCGGTAAACTTAAGGTCATTGGAAATGCCTATAATACTGACCCTAGCTCTATCAAGTTCCGAATTTATCCTAGAAAGTGAATAAAGGATCTCATCTCCCTTCTTCACAAGCTTGTCTATTTCATCCAACNCTATTATCAGAGTTTGATCCTTGGTATCTATAGCCATTTTAAACTCAGAGTAAACCTGATCGGTGGGCCATCCTGTCATGGGGACGTTTCTTTCAAACATTCTGGCGAGGGTTGCCAGTACTCTATATTGAGTATCTATTATTTCGCAATTAATATAACATACATAACAAGGGATGTTCAATCTTTCCCCTGTTTTTTCCAGTTCTCTTCCAACAAATTTCACTGTAGCAGTCTTACCGGTTCCAGTTTTCCCATATATCATGATGTTCGACGGAGTTTCTCCTTTCAAAGCTGAAACCATTACAGATGCGAGATTTTCAATCTGTTCTTTCCTATGTGGTAAGCTCTCAGGTGTATAGGAGTGCCTGAGAACCTCTTTATTTTTGAATATTCTACTAGAAGAGAGCATTTTCTCAAAGAAGTCGTTAACGTCCACCATCACACCTCCATAAATGCAATTTAATGTACATCTATTAACCCATTTATTCATTTTGGTCACACTGACCATGACCCTTTCATTTCCACTGGAACTAAGGAAAAAATATTTCATTAAGTATTAAAGATGATGAAAAATGTTCGTGTGTAGCTATAGTGTATAAAGTATATAAATGTTTCTATTTATTTATATGAATTCAATATAAAAATAAAAAGTACATTAAAAATGATTAGATTCATCTATTAAAAAACTAGATTCTTCCATAGGAAATGCAAGGGTGGGTGGAAACTACATCCCAATCTTCTTAGTGTTTAAAAATCCCCCCAATTGTTAAGAAAAGTCTTATTGTAGTTTATAAATAAATCTCTCTAGAATAGCAAATAAAATACCCACATCTATGAGATAAATTGAGTGAAGATGTGGATTAGATCATCCTTTGATTTTAATATCTGAAAGATTAGAAACGTATATACAAGTTTTTTAAATCATACCATCTCAGGTAGAGAATCTAGTCGATAACCACTCTATTTCTTGTTCCTGTGGATAGAGATTAGAGAAATTCTTCATATAGTATATAATAATGGTGAGAATTCTTCAATATTAATGGTATATATCGAAAAGATTATATAATGAACATGTGCATCGAGTGAATGAATATGAATAGGTGATGAAAATGACCGATGCAATTGAAAAAGCAAGACAAACTCTTAAAGATAGTAATGTGAGGCACGTTCTTTGTGCATTCAGTGATGTTAGAGGATTCTTCCAGACATTCTCCATCCCTGCAAAGGAGTTTATAGATGGAAGTGCTTTTGAAAACGGTATAGGGTTTGATGGCTCCTCTGTCAGAGGGTTCAGATCAATTGAGCAGAGTGATATGGTGTGGATGCCAGATCCCTTAACTATTAAAGTAGTACCGTGGATTGAAGATCCAATTCAGAAATCTGCCATCATTTTTGGGGATGTGTATGAGGCATGGGGAACTGAAATTGCTAATTGCGACCCAAGAGGATTTGTAGCTAAGGGGCTGGAGAAGAAACTGGGTGATATGGGTATGAAGGCTGTATTCGGCCCAGAAATAGAGTTTTTTGTATTTGAAAGGTTGGATCCAACGAGCCTGACATGGGATTTATGGGTATCCCCAAATGGAGGCGTTGGGGACTCTTGGGGGCCTCCTAGGGCTATGCCTGAGAGTCCGGAGATCACTCCAGGTGGGTTTATAATACGACCAAAAGAGGGGTATTTCAGAGCTCCCCCTGAAGATACTACAGTAGAATATAGAAACGATCTGGTGTATCAACTGGAACAACTTGGTGTAGAGGTGGAATACCATCACCACGAAGTTGCAACTGCAGGACAGGTGGAGCTTGACTTTAAGCCAAAAACACTGGTTGATGTGGGAGATGCTTTTTATCTGTATAAATTTGCAGCAAAAAATGTTGCTGCAGAATACGGGATGATAGCCACTTTTATGCCCAAACCCATTTATCTAGATAATGCCAGTGGGATGCACACTCATCAGAGCCTGTGGGAAGGAGAACCCTTTAATGGGAAGGCCGTATTTGCCGATCCAGATGATGAGTACATGCTCAGTCAGACAGCCAGGTATTATATAGGAGGTCTTCTTGAACATGCAAAAGCTTTAACAGCTCTCTGTGCTCCAACCATAAATTCTTTTAAGAGACTCGTTCCTGGATTTGAGGCACCGATTAACATATGCTGGAGCCCAAGAAATCGATCAGCTCTGGTGAGAGTACCTATGTATGTCAAAAAACCATCAGCCATCAGGGTAGAGTACAGAGGGGTAGATCCAAGCTGTAATCCATACTTGGCCATATCCGCTCAGCTCGCTGCCGGCCTTGATGGGATTAAAAAGAAGATCGACCCTGGAGACCCACTTTTAGAGGATGTATATGAATTATCTGAGAGAGAAAAAAGAGAATATGGGGTAGGAGAATTACCTACCACTTTGAGAGATGCTTTGGATCATTTGGCCAGTGATGAAGTAATACAGAAAGTCTTGGGCTCTCACATATACGACGCTTTTATGAGCCTCAAGATCGAAGAATGGAACCAGTTCTGTTTGTATGTTTCTCCATGGGAAATCATGAAATACCTTGATGTCTGATGGATACAAGGAGGTGTTGAAGTTGGGAGTACATCGTATAACAAGTGAAGCTGCAAAATATTATGCTGCGAGGGAAAGAGTACTTGGTGTTGGCATATCAATCTTGGGATCTGCCAGTGAAAAAGCTGGTGAATTGAACAAAGAAACCCTAGAGAAATGTGGAGATCTTGCTGCCTCTTTATTACCCTACGCTCCTGGATATGCAGGAAAACTCATAGCAATTACTTCCAGACTTTTCTGGAGTATAGCTGGAGTGGGTGAAAAAGAATTTAAGTTTCTTGAAATCCCAGAGCTAGAAAAGTTCATTGATGAGTTAAAAAAAGAACTTGAAATAGAATAAAAACCGAAGGATCTTCAAAAGTAGAAAGGCAGAAAAATATATTTACCCACCATTTTTAATTTCTTTTATGATAAGATCTATCATCCATCTTATAAACCCATATGATCCGGGGAGTTTTCCATCTGACTTGGCCAAAAAATTTGGTATTAAGGAATCTGAAATTCTACAGCTTGGATCCAATGAGAATCCATATCCTCCATCTGAAAAGGTGAAGGAAGCCTATTTTAATAGTTTTTCCTCTATTAATCGATACCCTACCCCTTTTTACCATGAACTGAAAGAGGCTATTTCATCTTACTGTGGTGTTGATGTGGAACAGATTGCAGTAGGAAATGGAGCTGGAGAAATTCTCAGGCATATAACAGAGGCAGTTGTAGATACCATGGACCCTGTGGTTATTCCGGTTCCGGGATACACCCTTTATGGAATTTTAGCTATGTTGAGAGATGCCATAATTCATTTCGAAGAAATTCCAGGGTATGACATCCAAGCTGAACAAATTCTTAAAAAACAATCAAAGCTCCTTTTTTTGTGTTCTCCAAACAACCCTACTGGAAATACAATCCAGAAGAGAGAGATTGTGAAAATCCTGAAAAATTATTCTGGTTTTGTTGTAATGGATGAGGCCTACGCAGAATTTGCAGATAGCAGTGTAGTAAAATTGGTAGATGAATTCAGCAATCTGATTGTCGTAAGATCCTTTTCAAAATTCTTCGGGCTTGCTGGTCTCAGAATTGGATATCTTGTAGCGAACACTGAGCTGGTGGAAGGAATCGAGAAAATCCGATATCCATTCAGCATCTCATGTGTTGCTAGGAATACTGCCATCGCAGCTCTGGACTCTCTGGATTATTATCTGGAGTTGAAGAAACAAATCATCAGGGAAAGGGAAAACCTGATCAAGAAATTGAGCAAACTCCCTTCTCTCCAGGTTTATCCATCTGAAGCAAATTTCATTCTGGTTAGGGTTCTTTCAGATAAAGATGTGGCAGCGGAACTTGAGGATCAAAAAATAATCGTCAGGAATATCACTGGACTCATGGGCCTTGATGGCTACCATGTAAGGATAACCGTTGGAACAGAAGAAGAGAACGGAAGGCTTATTGAAGCGTTGGAAAAAATTGAAAGCTAACCTATGGTTTAATCCATTACTGAGATGTTTGAATGGAGAAACGATAATTATGGATAGGGAATTGTAGACTTTAAAAGTCTTTTATCGTTTATTCTCCTTTATATTATCCACTTAAAAAAGGTAGTAGGGGAAGATTAGGCGGTTCCCAATTACTTGGACTTGTTCCACTTTCGCAGTCCTCATCTTTTCACTAGGTTTACCGCCAACATCTGTATAATCTTAATACTATTTAATACTTTCCTATATATTTATTAAAAAATGTTATTAAATTTATTCTACTTGAATCTTCTCTATTCTCTTTATATAGCTAAAGCAGAAAAGAGAATAGATGTTTTGTCAGGAGTGATGGTTTAATAGTAGGAATTTTCTACTTTTTTAGCGTTCATGTATCTATCTTTACTTATTTTTTCTCTAATTCCGGATCACTTGAAACAATAAAAAGTAATTTTCTTGAAACTTTTATTTTACACTGTCTCCTTCTTTCACACCAACTACCTTTACCATACTATTATACTCTCCTTGAGCTTACTCTTCAACATTCTTTCAAGGCTGTCATCTACATCCAGTACTGCCTCGGTCTCTCTCCCTCATCCAAACTCCTGAAAGAGTCTGACTGGACCCAGAGTTGCTTTGCACTTCCAGCATCGCTGCCTAGGAGGTTCGTTATATTCTCTGCGAATTCCATACTTAACTGGCTGTAGCTTCTTCA